>OKIZ01000061.1_pt1 | contig 69140 bp, 65 predicted proteins | sample 1610951 | NCBI WGS metagenome assembly OKIZ01 (sample SAMN04436700, study PRJEB24849) | human gut metagenome | biome: human gut; feature: NICU; material: stool | host: Homo sapiens | place: USA: Saint Louis, MO | collected 2010-07-22 | reverse complement strand
ATATTCATACTGCCGCCTCCATCACCTGAAAGGCATGAAATGGAAGACGGGCGGCGAAAATGAGAGTTACGCCGGGCATGGTGTCTCGGGCTTCCTGCTCACTGGATGCGTTGACGTAGATCACCAATGGTTTGGCAGTAGGGTACTGCTCAGAAGTGGAGAGAAATCTCCATGTAAATTCAGGGCGAGTTTGGGTAGACTGATTGTCAGCCATAACTGTTACCTCACTTAACGGTTTGTGGTCAGAGGCCCGGTTAGTGTTCGCGCACTGCCGGGCTTCGCTATTATTGTGTTTAGACAACACAAGGTGTTCAACACCAATTTATGCAAAGGTGTTGAACACGTCAAGTGTTGAACACTTTTTTTATTTCGTACATACTGTAGAACACCTTTTAGGGAGTGAAACAGTATGGCAACCAAAGCAGTCAACCGAAAATCGCAGACTATAGCCGCAAGGGTTCCGCATGAGATCGCAGGTTCGATGGAGCAATTGAAAGAGCCGGGAGAAAGCACCGGGCAGTTTGTCGTCGCAGCTTTAGAAGGCGAAATTAAACGCCGGCAGCGCAAAAAAGCTAAGGCAGATCCAGAGGAATGATTTATGCCTGACACGGAACGGGGTAAATGGCGAGACGCCATCGCTGTTGTTTTTTTAGTTGCAACTGCGTATTCCACATACTGGATTGTTAAAGCCCTTATTTGGCTAACACGGTAATCAGACTGAAGAAACAGAAAGCACAGGGTAGGGTTTGATTTCCCGCCCTTTTTCCCCAAAGTGAGGAAGAATGCGGGAATCAATGAGTTATACGCAAAACTCACTTTTGGGCTTTGCCATAAAAGCTGAGTAAAATCAGTGGGCGCAGAATTGCGCTGGCTAAAAAAACCACTAAAATCAGCGCCCTCAAAATTGAGTTGGGTGAGGTTTTGACCACCAGCATTAACCCTGGTATGCTTAATCTGTTTCGGTTTTTCGTAGTGACATTGGCAGCTCTGCAAAGCTGCCTTTGTTTTATGCATCATCTTCAATTCCCTCCAGCAATCCGGGTTGATACTTTCTCCATAATCCAATTTCTTCCATCTCAAGACGGGCTTTCTCTCCTTTGCACGCCTGTAGGTCACTACCGCACTTACTGGCTTTCTTTGTGTACTGATCCTTGCGGCGGCTGAAGCGGTGGGCGAACGTCCCAGCAGTGGATGCCTTGCGGCTGCGGGCAATCAGTTTATAGAAGCCGGATTCTGCGGCCATATTCCAGCTACGTGCTCCACCACGCTTACCCGAATGACCCTCAGTTAAAGTTAGGGTCATTACCTCGTCACCATCCAGAGAGGCAACGGCACTGGTAGGGTTGCTGATTTCCAACGCCTGGCATACATCAGAGACAACGAACCACGGCTCACCGAAGACATTCACAATCCTGACTGTGCGCCCTTCAAATTTAATTACCGAAATATCATTTTCATTTGCCGTGAAATTCGCCTTTTTGCCGGTTTCAGGGTGAGTCTGGCCGCTGCCAGTTAAGGCAGTTAATTTTTTCCGAGTCATTTCTATCGCTCCAAAAAGTTGTTATTCAGAGCCGCCGCGACAGCGTTAGGTATGCTGCAATATTTTTAACGCAACGCCACGCAACAAAATTTATTTTCGCTGATCAGACGAAGTTGCGTGTGGTTGCATTGGTCTTCTGTTAGGCCGATTTACGGCTATATGGGTTATTGACGTTAGGTACAGCAGCGGGAGTGAAACTCGTCTCTGGTGCCCATGTTGATGCTAGAGTTTTGCCTTTCTTCAGAGTGGAGTTGCGGATACGAAGAGCTTTTCTTTGTGCCATATCCCACCCCATTACGCAGACTGGCGAACCGATGCCAGATACGTATCAAGATCTGATTGCAGGTAGATAGTTTTTTTACGGCCTACTTTGTAGAAGGGGATTTTTACCCGGCCTGTACTGTGCCAGTTAGCCATAGTGCGCGGAGCAACCCCAATGTATGCGGCAGCTTCCGGGCGGGTAAGTTTTTTGTCTTGCATGGTGTTGGTAGTCATGATGCCTCACCGTGGTTAATGGGTAACAACGGTGAGGATTATTGGTATCTCGGGCTAGATTTTGGGTGAATTCACTTAGGTAAGAAGTGAATTCACTTTCTCCCCAAGTAACGCGCCCAAGTATTTTTATCTGGAAGATTCAACTCAATTCCTTTAGCTGCTGCAATTGCTTCTAAAATTGAAGCTATTTTACTTATACTTTCACCTTCCAAATCAACATCATCAAATTCTGGAATCATTTTCAATAATGCAGGAATTACTTCTCCCTTTCTATTCGCTGTTCGGGGATGTTCTCCAGACTGAGTACTTTTAAAATAATCGATGGATAATTGATGGAATTTATGCAAGCTATCTCTTTCTATATATAAAAACTTTGAATCAACAACTAACGGTGCATCGCCAAAATCTATTTCACCTATATCACCATCAATATCTAAACTCTCGTCTTTAACACTGTAGATGATTATATCCACATCATCAAATTGAGCCTCTGAAAAATTGCCATGGAGAATTTTATAGGTGCCACTCAAACTATGATTCTCATCATATCTATGGTGTTTTATATACACACAAAGTTCCAATGCACAAACAGCCTCAAAATGATACAAGTCCCTTACAGTGACTCCTAACTTTTCCGCAACCTCATGAATTGGATAATATAATTTATCCGGCACGTTAAATTTTTCCATGATTTATGTTCCTAATTTCAATATTAAGAATATCAAAAAGAATCCTGCGTTTTTCTTCATCGGTCATTGCCCCCATAACGGCCAGCAACTGGCTATCTAACCCACCAGTTTTTTCAATTAACCCAGCATGCTCCAGTATTGCCCGCTCGACTTTCTGCGCTGGTTCCATCAACTCATCGGCGGAATAGTGCAAGTAGCCCTGTGTGACGTCAGCACTACGGAAAGTGCGGTGGTTCATTAGGCGTTTAAGAATGTATGAACCAACGCCTACCAACTCCGCCACACTGCCGAAAGTACGCCTAGCATCATGACAGGTGAAACCAATGGCGCTCTCTGTACCGCCCTGCGTGGTAGCTTCGCTTATCTGGCCTATCACCCTTCGGGGATCCGTAACTATTCCGCCTTTCTCCGCCGGAAATACATACGGGTTATTATCACGACGTAATTCTTTTCGGCGTTGGAAGATAGCCAACAGTGTATCGGTAATCGGAAGTTCAAGCGGGTCTCCGTTCTTCGTCTGGTCAATCCAGAAGTAACGGCCGGACATATTCACCCTGACCCACTCCAGCCCGAACACCTCCGCACGGCGCAAGCCCGTAAATAAAGCCACATCCAGCGCATCGCAGACCGATACGGCAAAATCATCCCTGATACTGGCTCCATGTTGCCGAACGGCATCAACAGAGGCCAGCCAACGGGAAAGCTCATTATTGCGGATACGGGATGTTTTACGCGCTGTGCCGTGCCATTTTCGTTTGGTGCTCAGTACCATCGTGGGCGGATCAGGTAACAGACGGTTGCCATCGTTGTCGCGATAATGATCATGCGAATACCGGTAGACCGCACGCAAAACCCGCGCCCATAAATCAGCCTGGGCTTTACTGCCTGCTGCTACTCCAGCACGCTGCGGTTTATCGCCAAACCATATACCGCCATCAGTAATGGCTTTATGCCTAACTTCAACTCTCTCACGGTCAATGGCCGCCAGCGGTGTTTTAAGCCAGTCTCCAGAGAAGTTAGTCAGCACGCCCTTATACTGCTCTATAGTTGTCGGCTTGATACGCCCAGCGCGGGATTTGATGTACTCCGCTAGCGCTTCAGCCAGGGTGATGGATTTGTTTTTATCTTCCCGCCGCTGGTCGTTTGGATTCCTGCGGGTCGTCGCCACCTCACCGAGGATGCGTGAGGCCATGTCACGGGCCTGGTCTACAGTGAGATCGGGAAACTTACCCAAAGTGACACGGATGAATTTGCCTTCCCGGTACCGGGTAACACAAAATGATTTCGACCCTGTAGGGGTAACTCGCAGGCGTAGACCGGGCAAAACACTGTCAGCAAACTCAAGCCTTTTCCCTGAATCAGAAGCGATCGCAATGATGGCAGCTTTGGTGAACTTGATGGTTTCCAATCTTCCCTCTCGCAATCCCGGGGATATGCCGGGGATATTTCAGATAGGTAATATTGGGTAATATTAGTGCATTATGGCGGGGTATGCATACGATTAAATACCTGTTTTTCAACGAAAATGAATAATGGTTATAAATCAATCCTATAACTCATAATCGCTTGGTCGTTGGTTCAAACCCAACAGGGGCCACCAGATATCAAGGGCTTACGTGCAAACGTAGGCCCTTTTCCTTTTCAGCCTTCCCTGAAGAGAACAGCGATCGGCAAACCACCGGCTTAACCTGGACCTGCGCTTATGCCGACAGGCGCCGAAGACGCCCGCCGGGTATACCGCACTATTTCAGCCCAACGCTCAGGAGGTCGGTAATGCCATCATGTGGTACTTATTGCCATTGAAGTTAAAGAAACCGACGTCTTCAAACTGGTTGCGGGTATGAAACGCATACGAGCGCGGGTTCAGTACATTGACGAAAGTAACGATGACGGGATAACGCGGGGCGAACACCTTGCGCTGATACTCAAGCAGCAACTCGCCCACGCCCCGACCACGATACTCTTCTGCGACGCAGATGGGGCCATACTGATATGAGCTAGCCGCATCCAGTTTTTTCCCCTGGTAGCGATATTCGTTGAGAATACTTGCCATATATTTAAACATGGGCCAGGGGCTGAGAAATTCCCACGATCCGCCGAGCAACAGGCCAATAACCTTGTCACATGAACGATCAACAGCGATCACCACACCACTTTCGGCTGAACTCAGTTCGCTTAATTGCTGCTCCGTCATATCGGTGGTGACAAATCCATTCGCCCGCGGCTCGCCTGCAAGATTTTTAGCGTGATAGCGCTCCAGCAGTTGTTTCACCTCAGGGATGTCTACGTCTTGCGCCAGACGAATAACGATATTTTCATTGACCATTGCCATTTCATACTCCTGTAAAATATTTTACTGAAAGCGTCACCATCATCGCACCGACGGTGACAAACAGAACTTTGCGAATGATTTCACCATTGGTTTTAATGGCGGGCATAACCATAAGCGCCATGTACCTCTGCATTTTTTGCTTCAATATAATCAGTACAGGTGGGAATGATGGAGGACTGGGTGATTTGCCGGATATAAAATTGCGGTAGTTTCCATATTACATAACAGTCCTCTTCAAGCCTTTTCCTGAATTCGTCTGTTGGTATGGGAAGCGCGTCTTTGATACGATCGGCGATTGATAGAATAATTCCATTCTTCATAAACATACCCTGTCCTGAAGCTACCAGTATAATAAGATTTGTTTCACTATTTATCTGAATAACGCATTCAGATATTTCCATTTCATTCTAAATAGTGCGGTCAATTTATAACGCAGATTTATTAACCCCTTCAAGATAGCGGATAAAATCCAGACGATCTTTCTACCTTGCGAGCTGATTACAATCCTTTAAATTTTAACTACATAATTTTTATAAAACTTTATCCTGCCGGGATAAAGCTGAATCAGTTCAGCTAAATATTGTCAACAATTCATTAATAACAAATAGAAATAAGATATATCAACATTAGCAATGCTACTGGATACGACGTTTCTCAAGTCAGTTCAGCGATGCGGGCAATTGCGCATTTCCATCCCTGCAGCCCTCAGGATCGTGGATGTCGAACGGCCCGACCTGACGGTCGCGTTCATTCGGTCTACCACGAGGGCGTGGCGTAATACCGGCATACTCATAGACAGGTTAAGTTGTCAGGAATGAAAGACAGTGATTGCCCTGCCACCGCTGCCATTGACACGATAGTTGCCGCGTCTGCATTAATAGCTAACTCAAGCAAGAAGCGGGCTTTGCGAATTTTTTAGCTGTGCCCATTCTTTTTCCTGCAGGTGGCTAGCCAGCATTAACGTGCAAGCCAAATGTTGGTGAATTGCTTATCCGCAATGAATGTGGCATAACACCGGTCCATAATAGAAAGAGTTTCCTTTTCATATTGTTGGCGCAACATCGAGGATTTGCTGATGCAATTAACGGTTCTGGTTGATAATAATACATTAATTGACAGGTATCTTGTCGGTGAGCCTGGTGTATCCTATCTGATTGAGCATGATGGACAAAAAATCCTTTTCGATACCGGATATTCGGATGTTTTTTTGCAGAATGCGCAAACGTTGCAAATTGATTTAACCACTATCGATAGTATCGTTTTATCGCATGGGCATAACGATCATACCTGGGGCCTCAATCATTTAACCCAACATTATGATCGCCTAAATTTCACGCCTGAGAGAAAGATAAACTTAGTTTGCCATCCAGATGCATTAAACCCAAAGTATTTTGATGCAAAATCTATAGGGATCAACTACAGATTCGATCAAAATGATCTCTTCTTCGATAAAATTTGCAGCAAAAAACCTTATCCACTCACTGAAAACATCATCTTTCTTGGTCAAATACCAAGGGACAATAAATTCGAGATGCTAACACCGGTAGGCCAAACGGTGGATGATAACGGCGAAATCACTGATGATTACGTTATAGATGATTCTGCGCTGGCAATAAAGACAGAAGAGGGACTGGTGGTAGTCACAGGCTGTTCTCACGCGGGAATAGCTAACATTATCGAATATGCCAAACAGGTTACTGGAGAAAATCACATTGTGTCGGTCATTGGCGGATTCCATCTGCAAGATGCCGATGAAGATCGCCTCACGCAGACAGGGGATTATCTTAAAGCATTATCCCCAGATTCCCTCTATCCATGCCATTGTACCGATCTTGCGGCTAAGATTAGCCTGGCGCGTTTTATCAAAATCAACGAGGTCGGCGTTGGGCTAAAACTAGATTTTTCTACCGCCGGGAAATGAATGCAAAAGAGGGCCGTCGGCATGCGGGAGAGCAAACGGCAGCAGCGGCAGCAACCAGGCTCGTTAAAATTCAGGTCAATATCTGAAAAATAACCATCGCCTGCGCCAGCTGATCGAAATCAATACTCCCCTCTCGCCCCTCTTATATATAACCCGTTGACTCACAAAAAGGATGAAATGATGAAAATACGGGATATATCAATCAGTACCTGTCTGGCACTGTTATTAATGGGTTGCGTAGCTAAACCGCCAATGGCGACGGAAAGTGAAATGAAAGAGGCCGCCGCCTTTGCTTTTAATGTCGATGCTTCACAGGTGACAATTTCCGATGCGAAGCAGCAGGATGTGAAAACCAATTTTGTGGCCACCATCGGCAAAACCAGCCATCGATGCTATGTGACAAAAGCCGCCGAGCCGAAACTTTACGGGCTGATCCCACTGGGCGGCGGCAGTACCGTCTCGGATGCCATCTGTGCCGGCAGCAACCCGACGCCAGCGAGCAAAACCTGCGACGCCCTGTCGAAAAAAGCGGGCCGCTGCTGAGCCTTTGCGCAGGAGAAGGCCGCTGACTGCACACTTAGTCACTTTTCCTGCCGCTTTACCGCGGTCGCTTAATTCAGCGACCGCACCTGCTGATAAGAATTGAGCCGTTCACGCAGCGAAGTCAGCCAGGCATCTGGCTCCTGGCGGCAGATTTCGGTGAGGATCGGCGTCAGCACCAGTTCAGCTTCATGAAAGTCGGTCCACTCCGGCGGCTGCAGAGAAAAAGGATCGTTCATCAACCAGATCACCATCGGCGTCCAGGTGCGCGGGTCCAGTTGCAGATAATCCTGACAGCGCATCATATCGCGAGTCCGTACCTCATCGGGTGCGATATTCTTTCCCGCCGCGACACTACTTATTGCCAGAATGATTATTCCTGCCATCAGACGTTTCCAACCCCATTTTCGCCAGAGGGCGCGCTTTTCTTTTGCCATTGTTATTATTTACCTGCCAGCTGTTGCCGGAGGGAATTCCGGGCTACTCACCTTAAAAGAGCAGATTAATCGTTTACATTTTTTTTAACAGCAGACAGCGCTGAAGTCAGTGAACGCCTGTTCCTACAGCTGTCATCCAGATATGCAAATATATTCAACAAGCACTCATCCACAATATTTTCCCGGCCGAAAACGATTTGTGTTACAATTGCGCCTTATTACGGCAACGATAAAAATAACCTCCGCCGCACCTGCACCAGGCATCGCCCTTCTTTTTTCATATCAGGATTTACGCCCCCATGAATGCGATAATCATTGACGATCATCCATTGGCACGTATCGCCATTCGCAACCTTCTCGACAGCAACGGTATTACCGTCGCGGCAGAGCTCGACAGCGGCGCTCATGCCGTGCAGACCGCAGAAAGCATGCAGCCTGACCTGCTCATCGTCGACGTCGATATTCCGGAGCTCAGCGGTATCGAGGTGCTGGAGCAGCTGCGCAAACGCCGCTACCGGGGAAAAATTATCGTCATTTCCGCGAAGAATGAACTGTTCTATGGCAAACGCAGCGCTGACTGCGGGGCAAACGGTTTTGTGAGTAAAAAAGAGGGAATGAATAATATCCTCGCCGCGATCGACGCGGCCAATAATGGCTACAGCTATTTCCCTTTTTCACTGGAGCGCTTCTGCACCCACGGCATCACCGATCAGGACCGGCTGGATACGCTGTCAACGCAGGAGATGAAGGTTTTCCGCTATATCCTCTGTGGCGTCGACTACACCACCATCGGCAGCAAAATGAATATCAGCAATAAAACGGTAAGTACCTATAAGGTCCGTCTGATGGATAAATTAGGCTGCGGCTCCCTGCTTGAGCTTTATGACTTTGCGCAACGCAATAAAATAGGGTGATGGCATGGAGGTTCGTCTTATTTTATCCGTCGTTGTCAGGCTGACGCTGAGCCTCTCCCCCGCGGTGTTTGCCATGAAACAGCTGGAGCTGAAGAGCCATTCTCATATCGCGGCGATCGATATTCCGCTTAGCGTTAAGGAGAAAGCCTGGCTTGCCGGACAACCGACGTTGACCATCGGCACCTGGCTTCCCGAAATGACACCCATCGTCTATGACGGCGACGAGAAAAGTTATCAGGGCATCAACGCCGACTATCTGGCACTGATGAAGCACAGCCTCGGACTGAAGGTGATTATCCGCCAGTATGACACCGAGCAGCAGGCGCTGGCCGCCCTGGACGACCGGCAGGTCGATACCCTGCTCACTCAGGTAGCTCACCGGGATGCGCTCGCCGCAGGCCTGGTACGAACCGCGCCGCTGCTCAAAACCTGGCCGGCGCTGGTGACCTCGCTGAAATCCCCCCTGCCGCCGCTGACCACTGACCGCCGCGTTACGCTGGCCTGCACCCGCGAATGCGCCTTTTTCGATATTATTCAGCAGGCGTTTCCCAACGCCAAAATCACCCTTTACGATAGCGACTATCAGGCGCTTGCCTCGGTGGTCAGCGGTGAAAATCAGTATTTCATTGGCAACAACATCACCACTGGCCACTGTATCTCGAAGTATTTCTCGCAATCGTTGGTCATTGCGCACTATTTTCGTCAGCAGGAACAACACAACCGCTTCGTCACCCGCGACGATCGGCCGGAGTTACACCAGATCCTCGATCGTTTCATTCATGCCATCGACAGCGATACCGCGATGCGGATCATGCAAAACTGGCTCAACCGCGGCGATCTGTCGTTTCTCAATACCCCCCTCCCCTTTAGCGCCGAGGAGCAGCGCTGGCTGCAGAAGCATCGTCGCGTCCGCCTGCTGGTCAACCCCTACTTTCCGCCGTTTACCCTGGTGGATGACGAAGATGAGCTGCGCGGCATCATGGCCGATATGCTGAATATTTTCTCACTGCAGACCGGACTACAGTTTGAACCCATCCTGGTGCGCAATCGCCACGATCTGGCAAAGCGCATGGAAAAAGAGGACTGGGCGATCATGCCCGCCGCCACCCTCAATTCGCAGCCGCAGGCCTACGTCACCCTCAGCGATCCGCTCATTAACGTGGCCTTTGTGCTGGTCGCTCGCGGCAGCGCGCCCGACCCGCATCTGCTGACGCGATCGGCGCGGATCGCCCTGCCGGTGGGGCCGATTGCCGCCCACGACCTGAAAACGCGCTTTCCACAGGTCAACTGGGTGGAGACAGATAACGTTGGTATCGCCATGAAGATGGTGGAAGAAGGCGAAGTGGATGCCGCCGTGGCCTCGGAACTCTCCGCCCGCTATATGATCGATCACTACTATCCGCAGGGCCTGCACTACACCCGCATCGACGGACTCCCGGTCGCCGCCATTCGGCTGGCCATCCCGCGCGATGAACCGGTGCTGGCCGCCATTCTTGGCAAAGCGCTGCAGGCGATTCCACCACGGGATATTCTGCAGATGACCGAGAAGTGGTCGAAAATATCCAGCCAGCAAATCGAGAACTGGAGCCAGTACAGCCGCCAGTTTTACCAGCTGATCGCCTTTGCGCTGGTGCTGATCGCCATCAGCCTCGGCTGGGGACTCTCCCTGTGCCGGGAAGTACGCAAACGCAAAGACTCCCAACAGCGGCTGGAAGACGAGCTGGCGCAGAAGGAGGCGCTCTCCTGTGCGCTGGAGCACGAGAAAGATAAAGCCGTTCAGGCGACAAAAGCGAAGAGTCGCTTTCTGGCCAGCATGAGCCACGAGCTGCGCACGCAGGTGAGCGCCATCGTCGGCTTTCTGGAGCTGCTGGCGAAACCGGAGCTGAACGTCGGCCAGCGTAAAGAGGCGATCGAGCTGGCGGGGTCGACGGCGCAAACCCTGCTGGGACTTATCGGTAATATTCTCGATATCGACAAGATTGAGTCGGGAAAATACCAGATCACCCCGCAGTGGAGCGATGTCGCACAGTTAGTGTCGCAGCAATGCCACACCTTCGACGCGCTGGCGCAGCAAAAGGGCATCGTTCTGCACCACCATAACGCGCTGCAGGAAGGGATCATGCTGTGGCTCGACCCGCAGGCGCTACGGCAAATCCTCAATAATCTCATCGGCAATGCGCTGAAGTTTACCGCCGAGGGTGCGATTCAGGTCAGTTGCCGGCTGGTGCAAGCGGATGAGACGCAGGGGGAGCTGACGCTCATCGTCAGCGACAGCGGCTGCGGGATCAGTGAAGCAGAGCAGGCTACTCTCTTCCACCGCTATGCTCAGGCGCGCCAGGGGCGCCAGCAGACCGGCTCCGGACTGGGGCTGGTCATTTGCAAAGAGCTGGTTGCGCTGATGCAGGGTCGACTGGAGATGGTCAGTCACCCGGGGGTGGGGACAACTTTCACCATCACCCTGCCGGTCAAGGCGAGTCACTGCGCGCTTCATGCGCCGCAGGCATTGCCCACCAGGCCGCAGGCCCTGCCCGGACTGGCGATATTGATAGCGGACGACCACCCCACCAACCGGCTGCTGCTTAAACGCCAGCTCAGCACCATCGGCTATAGCGTCGATGAAGCCTGCGACGGTGAAGAGGCGGAGAATAAGCTCGCCAGCAAACATTACGATCTGCTGATCACGGACCTCAATATGCCCAGGAAAGATGGTCTGGCGCTGGCGGCCTCGTTACGCCGTCGCTATCCGGGCCTGGTCATTTGGGGCGTGACCGCCAGCGCGCTGCCGCAGTCACGGGAGGCGTGTCTGGCCAGCGGCATGAATATGTGTCTGTTTAAGCCGGTGTCGGTTCAGACGCTGAGCCATGAGCTCAGCCGTTTAGCGGGGGGCCGCGCATCACCTAACGTCACCCGGCACCTGAAGCTCAGCGTGCTGACCGAAAATACGGGGGGAGACCAGGCGCTGATGACTGAAATACTGGAGACGTTCCGCGATGCGTCGGCCACAGATTTGCAGGCCGCCGGACAGGCTATCGCCCGGCATGAACCGCAGACCTTTCTGCGAGCGCTGCACCGTCTGCACGGTTCAGCACAAATTCTGGGGATTACTGCGCTACAACAATTGTGCGCCCCTTTTGAGGCTAAGCGACCTGATTCGCTGACGCCGGCAAGCTGTCTGGAGGTGGTACAGCACATCACCGGCGTCATGCGCGAGATCGACGGCGAAATCAACGCCCTGATCGGCCGCTAGCCGTTCCGCTCGGGCAGTCCGCCTGCCCGAGCGTTAAGGGGACATCCATGTCAGTTTCTTCCTCTGCGCTCTCTCAGGGTGGAACGAGGATCAGTTGCCTGCCACCAGCATCTCGCTATCCACCACAATGCCCTCTTCAGCGCCCTTCAGCACCAGATTCGCTTCGTAATACTTCCCGGCTTTCAGCAGTTTTTGCGCCTGCGCCACCGCTTTACGGGTCTGGTTGAGCGGCATCAGATACTGGTTCTCGATCACGCCGATGCCGGCCAGACGCAGGGTATCAATAGCCCCTTTCTGGTCACCTTTCGCCAGCTTTTCGTTGGCAGATTTAATGGCACTCTCTTTTTCCGGTGTGGCCACGTAGTCTTCAGACAGGGCGACGGTCGCGTTGATCACCACATAGCGATCGGCGATCATTTTTGCTGTGGCGTCAGTTTTCACGAACTTCGCCCAGCTGGCGTCATCGGCGGCCAGCAGCGCGGCGGCGTCGTCTGTCAGTTTTTTGGCGCTCTCCGGCTGGCCGTGGAACAGCGCCAGACGGGCGAACTGGACGTCGCGCATCGCGTTCGCGCCCTGCACCGCCACCTGCAGCACATCGGCAGCTTCTTTCTGTACCTGCGCCGTGGCTGCCGCGGTTGGCGCTGCCGTCGCGCTGTCTGCCGCCCACACCGGAGAGGTACCCATCATGGTTGCCAGCAGGCTCGCCAGAATGACTTTTTTCATTGTTAACTCCTGATTAAAATCGGTAAGCATCACCAAACGCAGCCAGCTTAAAAAATATCGTGGTTATTGAGAATCAGAGCCCGGAAGTGATATTGCGGGCCAGGTCTGACAGCTGTCAGACCCGGCGTATAAAGTGACCTCGGCGCTCTTATTTACGCCTGGCGATACCGCGGCCTACTATTTTCCTCAGACATTTCTTTTGGCCCGCGGAATAAACCATACGTTTATTTCAGCGCCAGGCCGCCTACCGGGATCTGCGGAGCAATTATGTTTATGTTTAGCCATTACACTTTAAATGCGTTTAGTCCACGCATCTTCTTACGATATAAACGGCATGCCGGCATGATGGCCGCCCTGCTGTTTATCTGCGGGGCCTGTTGCCTGGCCTGGCCGTTGGTCGCCGGTTGGTATCTCGCCGTCGTCACCGGCATGTTGTTGATGATCTGTGGCTTCTATTCACTGTACAGCTTGATTGTCTTCCGCCAGCAGCACTGGAAATCACGCCTGGTGGCGCTGATCTTCGCCATCGCCTGGATCGTGCTCGGCCTGAGCTTTGTCGTCAATCCCCTCAACGGTATGAGCAGTCTGGCCATTTTATTTGGCTTTTTATTTGTTCTCGGCGGTATTTCCCGCATCGTCAGCGGATGTAAAACCCGAAAACAAAGCGGCGCTGGCTGGAATATTTTTATCGGTTTGCTGGATTTACTTATCGCCTGCCTGTGGCTGGCAATGAACCCGCAGCAAAGCTGGTTATTTATCACCGCGTTTATCGGCGTTGAAATGATATTTAGCGCCATCGGCTTTCTGGTCCTGCGCAATAAGATGAAGCACGCCCAGGCTTAAGCCGTATTTTATCACTGGAGAAGAAAATGAATTTACCTAAAGCACTCGTGTTGACCGCGGCGGCCACCACATTCTGTCTGATGACCAGCCCGGCGTTCGCGGTTCAGGAAACCACACCACAGAATATGACCTGTCAGGAGTTTATGGATATGAACCCGAAAAGCATGACCCCCGTGGCCTTCTGGGTCGTGAATCGCAACACCGACTTCAGCGGCGGCGACTATGTCGACTGGCATGAAGTCGAAACCGTCTCGGTACCGAAAATGCTGCAGGAGTGCCACAAGAACCCCGCCGCTAAACTCGGCGATCTCAGCGCGGTCATCAAAAAATAACCCTGCTCCCCGGCATCAGGCCGGGGAAACCCGCCGCGCTGCGGCGGGTCCCGCTTTACTCATCGATACCGCATTCGCACGGCAGATGGCGGCCGATAAGCTTGCGATACAAAAACGCCCCGATAATCGCCCCCACCACCGGCGCCAGCAGCGGCACCCAAAAGTAGGGTATCGACTGCCCGCCGGTAAAGGCGATCGCGCCCCAGCCGGCCAGACTGGTAAACAGTTTTGGGCCGAAGTCGCGCGCCGGATTCAGTGCAAAGCCGGTTAGCGGCCCCATCGACGCGCCGATCACGGCGATCAGCAAGCCAATCAGCAACGGCGCCAGCGGCCCGCGCGGAATTCCGTTGCCGTCGTCGGTCAGGGCCATGATCATCGCCATCAGGATTGCCGTGATGGTGGTCTCCACGGCAAACGCCTGTATAAAAGTGATATGTGAATGCGGGTACGTGGAAAAGACCCCGGCCAGGTTAAGGCTGGCGGCAGTGCCGCGCACGATATGCTGACTCTGTTCAAGATCGAGAAACAGCTGGCGATAGAGCCCATACACCAGCGCGGCGGCGCAGAAGGCCCCGGCCGTCTGGGCAACAATAAACGGCAGCACCTTGCGGCGTTCAAAACAGGCGAACAGCCACAGGGCAATGGTCACCGCCGGATTAAGGTGCGCGCCGGAGACACCGGCCGTCAGGTAGATGGCCATGGCGACGCCAAGGCCCCAGATAATACTGATCTCCCACTGACCAAAGCTGGCCCCGGCGACCCGCAGCGCAGCGACGCAGCCCGCGCCGAAGAAAATGAGCAATCCGGTGCCAAGAAACTCGGCCACGCACTGCCCGGTTAAGGTAGAAGTCTGGTTCATTATCGGCATCCTGAAATAGCACGTTAAAGAGAGAGGCTGGCGCGAGCGCCCGTTTAATTCGCCTGACCGGCCAGTACCAGCCCGGTGGCGACCGCATTGCGCGGCCCTTCTGTTCCCCGAATATTGCCCTGCCCGGCGACCACGCCATAGTGCGACAAGGCTTCCGTGATAAGCTGCGGGATCTCAAAGTCCAGCGATGAGCCGCCCACCAGCACCACAAAGGCGATATCGCGAATGGAACCGCCGGGTGAGACCTGGCGCAGCGCGCGCAGGCAGTTGGTGACAAACACTTTCTCTTTCGCCTGCCGGCGCACGAGACGAATTTTTTCCAGCGGGCTGGCGTTATCGATCGGCACCAGTTCGCCCTCCCTGATGTACACCACTTTGGCGAACACCGCCGGGCTGAGGGCTTCCCGAAAGAACTCCACCGCGCCATTCTCATGACGAATACTGAACAGGCTTTCCACTTTGGCCAGCGGGTATTTTTTAATCGCTTCCGCCAGCGAAAGATCCTCGAGGCCCAACTCGGTTTTAATCAACAGGCTGACCATATTCCCCGCCCCGGCGAGATGGACCGCCGTTATCTGCCCCTCCGCGTTGACGATCGCCGCATCCGTCGAGCCGGCGCCGAGGTCGAGGATCGCCAGCGGCGCCGCACAGCCGGGAGTGGTTAACGCCCCGGCGATGGCCATGTTGGCCTCCACGCCGCCCACCACCACCTCGGTCTGCAGTCGGGCGCTCAGTTCGCGGGCGATAACCTGCATTTGCAGACGATCCGCTTTCACCATCGCCGCCATCCCGACGGCATTCTCCATGGCGCACTCGCCGGCCATCCCGCCCTGCACCTTGCGCGGAATAAACGTATCCACCGCCAGCAGATCCTGGATATATATCGCGCTCATCTCATGGCCGGTCAGGGACGCCATTACCTTGCGCACCCGCTCAAGCATGCCGCCGGCGTGGGTGCCCGGTTCGCCGCGGATATCGCGTACCGGAACGCAGGCGCTCATCGCCTGCATGATGGCTTCCGCGCCCTCGGCGACATCGGCCTCTCCGCGGCGCTTTTCGCCGCTAATGTAGAGGTTACCCGCCGGGATCACCCGCGACTGCACGTCCCCCTGCGGGGTCTTGAGCACCACCGCTGAACGGTTGCCAATCAGGGCGCGGGCGATGGGGACGATGGCCTGGGTCTCTTCCGGGCTTAGCCCGAAGAAGGTGGCGATCCCGTAGGGATTCGACAGGATCCGCACCACCTGGCCCGGCGCAGCCACTTCCACCGCCGCCATCACCCCCTCGGGGACCTGCTCCAGCAGCGTCACTTCATCCACCACCGGCAGGGTTTTACGCAGGCGGTTGTTCACCAGCACGCCGTCGTCCTTTTTGAGGATCGCCGCCACCACGTTGATCCCCCGGTCGAGCGCCTCATTGAGCCACCACACGGCGTCAAGGAAATCGACGGCGTCGTCAATCAGTACGATCCACCCCTCGGCATACTGCGCCGCCGGCAGCGTCGCCAGCCGCCCGAGGGCGATAGTCGTCCCCACGCCAACGCCCACCCCGCCCGGAGTCTGCGGGTTATGACCGATCATGGTCGATTCGGTGATAATGGTCTCGGTGATGGTTTCCATCGCCACATCGCCAATCACCGGCGCGGCTTCGTTAAGATAGATGCGAGAGACATCGCTCATCGACCAAGGTGTTTTCGCCAGGGCCTGCTCCAGCGCGGCGAGGGTCCCGGCGATATTGTCCCGCGTCCCTTTCATGCCCGTCGTCGCGACGATCCCGCTGGCAACAAACGCCCTCGCCTGCGGGTCGTCGGACGCCAGCGCCACCTCAGTGGTGGCGTTGCCGATATCAATCCCGGCTATTAACGGCATGCTGACCTCCGCTTAGCTTCCTTTACGCAGCTTATGCCGCTGCTGATACACTTCCGCCGACTCCCGGACAAAGGCGGCATTCACTGTCGCATGCCAGGTGTGCTCCAGCTCGTCGGCGATCGCCAGCAGCTCCGCCTGCGAGGAGCGGAACGGGCGCAGCGCGTTATAGATAGCCAGAATGCGCTCGTCAGGAATGGCGATAAGTTCCGCCGCGCGGCGAAAATTGCGCGCCACCGCATGGCGCTGCATCTGCTCGGCAATCTGCGCCTGGTACTCAAGGGTCTGGCGGGAGATCCGCACATCCTGCGGGCCCACCTCGCCAGAGAGCACCTTCTCGAGGGTAATATCGGTCAATGGTTTGCCGGTAGGCGTCAGGATATGCTCCGGGCAGCGGGTGGCTAACGGATAATCCTGCACGCGCATGGTTTTCTCGCTCATGGTCACTCCCTTACTAAGTCGACGTGCAGGGTGACGGGCTCGGCGTCCTGCACCACATGTTTGGTCTCTTTGATATGAAATAGCGCGGCTTTGGCCATAAATTTCGGCCGCACCATCTGATCGTTCACCACCGGCACCGGCGAAGGTGACTCTTTGCGCGCATAGCGCGCGGCGTTTTTGCCAATCTGCCGGTAGGTCTCCAGCGTCAGCAGCGGCGCCTGGGAGAACAGCTCCAGGTTGCTGAGCGGCAGCAGATCGCGCTGATGGATGACCGTGGTCCCCTTCGACTGGATACCGATGCCGATCCCCGAGCCGCTCAGGTTGGCCGCATCCCAGGCCATAAAGGAGACGTCGGACGTGCGCAGAATGCGCACCACTCGGGCGTGAAGCCCCTCTTCTTCCACCCCGGCAATCAGCTCTTTGAGGATCGCGCCATGGGGCATATCGATCAGCGTGTGATGCTGGTGTTTATCGAAGGCAGGGCCGACGCCGATCACCACTTCATCGGCACGTTCATCGGCAGAAGCCACCCCGCCCTCGCGGGTTTTCAGGGTAAAAGAGGGCTGAATTTGGGTTGTCTGTTGCACAGGAATACCGCCTTATTCAATGGTGTCAGGCTGAACCACGCCCGGAATATTTTTGATCTCCGCCCAGCGTTCGGCAGAGATGCGATAGCCGGTGCCCGGCCCCTGATAGTCATTGATGTCGTTGACCGCGCTCACCACCTCGAATTGCCGATCGAGAATGGCCGAGGTCTGTAGGTAATCGCCGGTGACCCGCTGGCGCAGCATATTGAGAATATTGCTGGCGATATCCTCAAAGCCGCTGCGGCTCAGCGCGCCGACAATATCGAGGCCGGTGATGTTGCGCTTCATCATCTCTTCCACCGCGCTCAGATCCTCCACCACGTTACGCGGCGGCATCTCGTTGCTGCCGTGCGCGTAGGTGGCGGCCTCCACCTCCTCGTCGGCGATCGGCGGCAGCCCCAGCTCGCGGAAAACCGCCTGGATCGCCCGCGCCGCTTTCTGGCGAATGGCAATGGTTTCCGCCTCGGTCACCGGACGCAGGCCGCCGTCAACCATCAGGTCACGCTGCAGGATGTTGTAATCATCAAAATCTTCCGCATCGAAGTTCGAGCCGGCGAACATGTTGTCGTAGTTCGGCACCGCGCTGTAGCCGGAGAAAATAAAGTCGGTGCCCGGCAACATCTGCATCAGGGTGCGCGCGGTGCGGCGAATATCCGAGTGGGAGAAAGTCTGGTCGTTGGCGGACGCCACTTCGAGGTCGAGCATAGAGGCAATCAGGTTTTCCGCCAGCACCGCCCGAATGCCCGACGGCACAGCACCGGTCATGCCGATACAGCTCACCGCGCCGTTTTGCAGTCCCTGAACCCCGGCGCCTTTGGTAATGAAGATGCAGCGCGATTCGAGGTAGAGCATCGACTTGCTCTCCGAATAGCCCATCAGCGCTTCGGATCCGGTGCCGGAGGTGTAGCGCATTTTCAACCCGCGGGAGGCGTAGGCCGAGGCGAGGAACGCCTTTGACCACGGAGTATCATCGCCGTCGGTAAATACCGCCTCGGTGCCGTAGACCGACACCGTCTCGGCGTAGCTGGTTAAGCCACGCATGCCCAGCTCCAGCTCGGTGGCCTCTTCCACCGAGCACTGCGTCAACACGCCGGGGCGGCCGCACTGCGAACCGACCAACAGCGCCAGGGCGTTAAACGGCGCGTAGCGCGCGATACCGACCGTGGTCTCCTGTTCTGAGAAGCCGCGGATCCCGGCCTCGGCGGCGTCAGCGGCAATCTGCACCGGATTATCTTTGAGATTGGTGACGTGGCACTGGTTGGAGGGGGTCCGGCGGGCACGCATCTTCTGCAGCGCCATCATCATCTCCACCACGTTCATCTGCGCCATCACCTCGACCGCTTTGGCCGGCGTGATGGCGGTAGTGATGGCAATGATCTCCTCCCGGCTGACGTGAATATCCACCAGCATGCGGGCTATTTCCACCGCCTCCAGGCGCATTGCCTGCTCTGTGCGCTCAACGTTGATCGCGTAATCGGCGATAAACCGGTCGATCATGTCAAACTGGTCCCGGCGTTTGCCGTCCAGTTCGACGATCAGACCGTTGTCCACTTTTACTGAAGAGACAGGGTCAAAGGGGCTGTCCATGGCGATCAGCCCCTCTTCAGGCCACTCGCCAATCAGCCCGTCCTGATTGACGGGGCGCTGGGCCAGTACTGCAAATCGTTTTGATCTTTTCATTGTTCATCGGCTCAAAAGGTGAAATCCGCAGACGGTAGCGAACACGCCGGGCCAGCATCGTTGCCGCCCGGCCATTACCGGCAATAGCGGAACTTTAAATGAGCCAGTGGTGAAAAAAATAAATTTAATTTCGTTTCAATTTGGCACACGAAATCTACCGACAGTTTCACTATGAAACTTTACTCCGGCGGCAAAAATAAAAAATGTGATCGCCCGCAATGATGTAAATCAATTAATAAAAAACGCCCTTAATTACGTTTTGCCGACGCTATTTTAACCCTATTGACTAAATCATGGCGGGCGACAAAATAACGCTGACAAAAATAAAGCAAGCCAACCGAATGGTAATAGTTTTTTACTATCCCCCCCTACTGACTATTCGCGCCAGCGTTATCCTGGTGCGGGAGAGAATGATGAACAAGAGCCAACAAGTTCAGACAATCACCCTGGCCGCCGCCCAGCAAATGGCGGCGGCGGTGGAAAAAAAAGCCACTGAGATCAAGGTGGCGGTGGTGTTTTCCGTGGTTGACCGCGGAGGCAACACGCTGCTTATCCAGCGGATGGACGAAGCCTTCGTCTCCAGCTGCGATATTTCCCTGAATAAAGCCTGGAGCGCCTGCAGCCTGAAGCAAGGTACCCATGAAATTACGTCAGCGGTCCAGCCAGGACAATCTCTGTATGGTCTTCAGCTAACCAACCAACAGCGAATTATTATTTTTGGCGGCGGCCTGCCAGTTATTTTTAATGAGCAGGTAATTGGCGCCGTCGGCGTTAGCGGAGGTACGGTCGAGCAGGATAAATTATTAGCCCAGTGCGCCCTGGATTGTTTTTCCGCATTATAACATGAAGCGAGAAGGTATATTATGAGCTATCGTATGTTTGATTATCTGGTGCCAAACGTTAACTTTTTTGGCCCCAACGCCATTTCCGTAGTCGGCGAACGCTGCCAGCTGCTGGGGGGGAAAAAAGCCCTGCTGGTCACCGACAAAGGCCTGCGGGCAATTAAAGATGGCGCGGTGGACAAAACCCTGCATTATCTGCGGGAGGCCGGGATCGAGGTGGCGATCTTTGACGGCGTCGAGCCGAACCCGAAAGACACCAACGTGCGTGACGGCCTCGCCGTGTTTCGCCACGAACAGTGCGACATCATCGTCACCGTGGGCGGCGGCAGCCCGCACGACTGCGGTAAAGGCATCGGCATCGCCGCCACCCATGAGGGCGATCTGTACCAGTATGCGGGAATCGAGACCCTGACCAACCCGCTGCCGCCTATCGTCGCGGTCAACACCACTGCCGGCACCGCCAGCGAGGTCACCCGCCACTGCGTCCTGACCAACACCCAAACCAAAGTGAAGTTTGTGATCGTCAGCTGGCGCAACCTGCCATCGGTCTCCATCAACGATCCGCTGCTGATGATCGGTAAACCTGCCGCCCTGACCGCGGCGACCGGGATGGATGCCCTGACCCACGCCGTAGAGGCCTATATCTCCAAAGACGCTAACCCGGTGACGGACGCCGCCGCCATGCAGGCGATCCGCCTCATCGCCCGCAACCTGCGCCAGGCCGTGGCCCTCGGCAGCAATCTGCAGGCGCGGGAAAACATGGCCTATGCCTCTCTGCTGGCCGGGATGGCTTTCAATAACGCCAACCTCGGCTACGTGCACGCCATGGCGCACCAGCTGGGCGGCCTGTACGACATGCCGCACGGCGTGGCCAACGCTGTTCTGCTGCCGCATGTGGCCCGCTACAACCTGATCGCCAATCCGGAGAAATTCGCCGATATCGCTGAACTGATGGGCGAAAATATCACCGGACTGTCCACCCTCGACGCGGCGGAAAAAGCCATCGCCGCTATCACGCATTTGTCGATGGATATCGGTATTCCGCAGCATCTGCGCGATCTGGGAGTAAAAGAGGCCGACTTCCCCTACATGGCGGAGATGGCTCTGAAAGACGGCAATGCGTTCTCGAACCCGCGTAAAGGCAACGAGCAGGAGATTGCCGCGATTTTCCGCCAGGCATTCTGAGTGTTAACGAGGGGGCCGTCATGTCGCTTTCACCGCCAGGCGTACGCCTGTTTTACGATCCGCGCGGGCACCATGCCGGCGCCATCAATGAGCTGTGCTGGGGGCTGGAGGAGCAGGGGGTCCCCTGCCAGACCATAACCTATGACGGAGGCGGTGACGCCGCTGCGCTGGGCGCCCTGGCGGCCAGAAGCTCGCCCCTGCGGGTGGGTATCGGGCTCAGCGCGTCCGGCGAGATAGCCCTCACTCATGCCCAGCTGCCGGCGGACGCGCCGCTGGCTACCGGACACGTCACCGATAGCGACGATCATCTGCGTACGCTCGGCGCCAACGCCGGGCAGCTGGTTAAAGTCCTGCCGTTAAGTGAGAGAAACTGAATGTACCGTATCTATACCCGCACCGGGGATAAAGGCACCACCGCCCTGTACGGCGGCAGCCGCATCGAGAAAGACCATATTCGCGTCGAGGCCTACGGCACCGTCGATGAACTGATATCCCAGCTGGGCGTCTGCTACGCCACGACCCGCGACGCCGGGCTGCGGGAAAGCCTGCACCATATTCAGCAGACGCTGTTTGTGCTGGGGGCTGAACTGGCCAGCGATGCGCGGGGCCTGACCCGCCTGAGCCAGACGATCGGCGAAGAGGAGATCACCGCCCTGGAGCGGCTTATCGACCGCAATATGGCCGAGAGCGGCCCGTTAAAACAGTTCGTGATCCCGGGGAAGAATCTCGCCTCTGCCCAGCTGCACGTGGCGCGCACCCAGTCCCGTCGGCTCGAACGCCTGCTGACGGCCATGGACCGCGTGCATCCGCTGCGCGACGCGCTCAAACGCTACAGCAATCGCCTGTCGGATGCCCTGTTCTCCATGGCGCGTATCGAGGAGACTAGGCCTGATGCTTGCGCTTGAACTGGCTGGCGTCAATATCGTACTGCTTCATTTTGCGCCATAGGGTGGTGCGGCCGATATTGAGCAGCTGCGACATCTCCTGCACCCGCCCGCTGGTCACTCGGGCGGCGTGAATAATAGCTTCCTTTTCGATGGCGCTAAAGGTCAGGCTGGCCGGCAGCAGCGATGACGCGCTATCCCCGCCCGGCCGCTCGGAAAAGAGATATTCCGGCAGATTACTCAGGCGAATGTGGCCGTTGTCGCTGCTGATGGCGATATTCTCAATGACACTGTTGAGCTCAAAATCATTCCCCGGCCACGAGTAGGCCACCAGCTGCGCCAGCGCGTCATCGTCCACTTTCAGTCGCGAAGAGAAACGCTTCTCCAGGCTCTTCAACCGGTTATGCACCAGCGACGGAATACTGTTGCGTCGGGCGCGCAGCGGCGGGATGACGATCTCGAACGAGTGCAGCGCATAGTACAGCTGGCGGCTAAAGCGGTTCTGCTCCACCAGGTTGGCCAGCTCGACGGTGGTGGTGGCGATCACCTTCACATCCACCGGGATCAGGCGCCGGGCGTCAAGGCGGGTGAGCACTCCCTGCTTAATGACCTGCAGCAGAGCCGACTGCAGCTCCGGCGCCAGATACTCAATCTTTTCCAGAAACAGGGTGCCGCCGTTGGCCAGCTCAAGCCGGCTCAGGCGGCCATTCTCATCATCAGTGGGGGCGCTGCCCATAAAGTCCTGGCCCAACACGCTGTCGGCATACAGCTGGCAGTTGACGGCGATGTAGGGGCCGCCCGCCCGCTCGCTTTCATTGTGGATGGCCTGGCTCAGCAGCTCTTTCCCGACCCCCTCTTCGCCGCACAGCAGCACCGGGAAGCCGCCGCGCGCCGCCTGGCGGCCAAAGTGGATCAGGCGCCGGGTTTCCGGATCGTCAGCAGACATCTGCTCAAAGGTGTGGCTGACTTTACCGAGCTGGCTGGTCATCAGCTGCCGCATCTGCTCCACCGGGTGCAGGAGCAGGATAAAGCTGTTGCCTTGCGCCTCGACAATCGGTTTTAAGGTGATCACCGCGTCGACAAACTGATGCTGGCTTTCAAAGGTGACTTCGACGTGATTCAGGCCGCGGGCGTGTTTGATGGCGCGGCGCAGCAGCGCCGGGAGGGTCACCAGATCGGCGATATTTTTCCCCTGGCTGGCCTGGGCATCAAGATGCAGCAGTCTCGCCGCCTGAACATTGAGAAACTGCAGGACGCCCTGCTCGTTCCACGCCATCACCCCATCGTCCATGCTCTCCAGCAGGCCGTACATCTGATTGAGGTGGCGGTTGGATTCCGCCAGCAGGCTGTCGGTGAGCAGTGAATTGCCCACCTCGCGGGCGATGGCCAGCGTCAGGGAAAGGTCGGCGCTGGACTGGTGCTCCACCAGACAGCAAAGCGAGATAGAGCCGAACAGCCGCCCGTGATTATCAAACACCGGCGTCGAACAAAAGCTCCATGGCTGCAGGGCCTGCTTAAAATGCCGATCGCCGGCGGTGTTGATCGGCTGCCCCTGCATCGCGGCCAGCGACAGCGCGCAGGTGCCGATAATGCTCTCCGCACAGTAGCTGCCGTCGCGAAACCCCAGGTCAGCCAGCTGGGCCAGCGTTTGCGGTTCGCCGCAGCGGCTCAGGATGCAGGCGGTCTCATCAAGAATAAACAGCGCGCAGGGGCGACCGTCCATAAACTCCCAGGCGTCCTCCAGCGCCGCCTGACCGATGGTCAGCAGCGCGGTTTTACGCCGACAGATCGAGTCAAAAGTCAGGCCCTGGGCCTGGTGCGGCGTTTGCCAGGTTTCACGCTGCATAAACTTGCTGCAGCGATGCCATGACTGGGCGATGACGGCAGAGACCGCCTTCCCGGTATCCTGAGTCTGAACAGTCATACTGTTTTCCGCGTTTTACCATAGAGAACCCCTCCGGCAGCCACTGCCAGAGGGGAGAAAGAAAAACCGCCGACCGGCGCCAGCGGTTTAGCCACCGCGAATTAACGCGCCAGCCACTGCTGGCCTAACAGATCGGCGGTGAGGATAGCGGCGTGCACACTCTCCGGGGTCACCGCGAACGGCATATTGTGGATGGTCTCCCCTTCCGCGCAGGTGGCTTTCGCCACCGCGGCGATTTTCGCGTCGATCCCCTCTTTGACGCCCATCTGCGCGAGGGTCACCGGCAGGCCGACGCGCTGGCAGAAGCCCAGCACCGTTTCAATCTCATCCATCGGGCTGTTCTGCAGCACCAGCTGCGCCAGGGTACCGAAGGCCACTTTCTCACCGTGATACAGATGGTGGCACTCTTCCAGAATGGTGAAACCGTTGTGGATCGCGTGGGCGGCGGCCAGGCCACTGCTTTCAAAGCCAATGCCGCTGAGGTAGGTGTTCGCCTCGATGATGCGCTCCAGCGCTTCGGTCACCACCCCGGCCTGCGCCGCCAGACGGGCCTTTTCGCCCTCCGCCAGCAGCGTATCATAGCACAGGCGGGCGAGGCTCAGCGCCGCCTCGGTGGACTGCCCCCCGGCCATGCTGGTGGCGCGCGCATCGTAGCAGGCCTTGGCCTCGAACCAGGTGGAGAGCGCATCGCCCATGCCGGAGACCAGCAGGCGTACCGGCGCTTTGGCGATAATCGCCGTGTCCATCACCACCATATCCGGGTTTTTCGGATAGATCAGATACTCTTCAAACTCACCCGCTTCGGTGTAGATCACCGACAGCGCGCTGGTTGGCGCATCGGTCGAGGCGATGGTCGGGATCACCACCACCGGCAGCTTCTGGTAGTAACCGATCGCCTTCGCGGTATCGAGGGTTTTACCGCCGCCGATGCCAACCACGCCGCGGCAGCCCTGTTTTTGCAAAATCGCCATCAGACGGTTAATTTCCGCATGGCTGCATTCACCGTTGAACCGTTCCGCATGGCAGCGAATATCGTGGCTCTGCAGACCATTCACCACTTTCTCTCCCGCCAGCTTCATCACGAAATCGTCGGCGATGACGAAGAAGCTCTCCGCCAGGTTTTTGGCATATTGACCGAACAGGACAGCAGCATCAGGGCCCTGAAGATATTTGGCTGGAGATTGAATAACTTTTAGCATTCCTTTCACCCTCAAATAAGTGCGCATGTAGACATGAAGAGCCCTGGCGTTATCCGCGCCGGCCGGAAAACGCGGCCTGAACGGAACGGTACCGGAGCAGTGCGATCACTGTAGGGCCGGCAGGGAACAAAAAAATCTTTCGCCTTTTTGTTCTGATATGAAACACAGGTTAATTTTTTACGTTCCATATTGGAACAAAAAACCCTGTTCTCTGTCAGGATTGCGATCCCGATCCGCTCATCTGCCGCATAATGCCCTTACCATCCCCCCTTTTCGGCCTTTTTTTCTCCCGCAGCCGGCAGAAAATCAGCAAAAATTTTTTCCCACCCGCTTCGCCAGCCATCCTGACCGCCGCTTATGACAGAAGAAAAAAAGCGCGCCAGCTCGCATTTTCACCGTATCCTCGGCAAAAACGTTCCATAAAGGAACAAAATCAGGAAGCAATGTTTCGTAATGAAACCCGATCGTCGGGGCATTCTTTTTTTCGTCCGCTCAGCCAGAATCATCATATCGCCAGGCACGCTCCACCGTCAGACGATACCCCTACGCGATGACCGCCTCCGCCAGCAGAGAGGCCGCATCGAACCTTCTCCAACGGAGCACTGAATAATGAAAAAGCTGATTAACCGTGTTGAAGATGTACTGAATGAACAATTACAGGGGCTGGCTAAAGCCCATCCGCAGCTGACCCTGCATCAGGACCCGCTATATGTGACCCGCACCGACGCGCCGGTGGCCGGCAAGGTGGCCTTGCTCTCCGGCGGCGGCAGCGGACATGAGCCGATGCACTGCGGCTATATCGGCCAGGGCATGCTCTCTGGCGCCTGCCCGGGGGAAATCTTCACCTCGCCGACGCCGGACAAAATGTTCGAATGCGCGATGCAAATTGACGGCGGCGAAGGCGTTCTGCTGATTATCAAAAACTACACCGGCGATATCCTGAACTTCGAAACCGCTACCGAGCTGCTGCATGAAAGCGGCATTAAAGTCACCACCGTGGTGGTCGACGACGACGTGGCGGTGAAAGACAGTCTCTATACCGCTGGTCGCCGCGGCGTCGCCAATACCGTGTTGATCGAAAAACTGGTCGGCGCCGCCGCCGAGCGCGGTGACTCGCTGGAAGCCTGCGCTGAACTGGGCCGCCGCCTGAACAATCTCGGCCACTCGATTGGTATCGCTCTCGGCGCCTGCACCGTACCGGCCGCCGGGCAGCCCTCCTTTACGCTGAAAGATGACGAGATGGAGTTCGGTGTCGGCATTCACGGCGAGCCGGGCATCGACCGCCGCCGCTTCAGCTCGCTCGACCAAACCGTCGATGAGATGTTCGATACCCTGCTGGAGAATGGCGCCTACAGCCGCACGCTGCGCCAGTGGAATACCGTCAAGGGCGCGTGGCAGGAAGTGAAGCAGAGCAAAACCGCGCTGCAAAACGGCGACCGGGTCATCGCGCTGGTCAATAACCTCGGCGCCACCCCGCTGTCCGAACTGTACGGCGTGTATCACCGTCTCGCCCAGCGCTGCGAAGCGTCTGGCATCATCATCGAACGTAACCTCATCGGCAGCTACTGCACCTCGCTGGATATGTCGGGCTTCTCCATCACCCTGCTGAAAGTGGATGATGAGACGCTGGCGCTATGGGACGCCCCGGTTCATACCCCGGCGCTGAACTGGGGAAACTAAGGAGCACGACATGTCACTGAACAGAACGCAAATCGTCGACTGGCTGTACCGCTGCGGCGACATTTTCACCAAAGAGAGCGATTTTCTCACCGGCCTCGATAAAGAGATCGGCGACGCCGACCACGGTCTCAATATGCACCGCGGCTTTAGTAAAGTGGTCGAAAAGCTGCCGTCGATCGCCGATAAAGATATTGGCTTTATCCTGAAAAATACCGGCATGACGCTGCTCTCCAACGTTGGCGGCGCCAGCGGCCCGCTGTTCGGCACCTTCTTTATTCGCGCCGCGCAGGTCACTCAGGCCCACCAGAGCCTGACCCTCGACGAACTGTACCTGATGATCCGCGAAGGCGCGGACGGGGTGGTCAACCGCGGCAAAGCGGAGCCAGGGGATAAAACCATGTGCGACGTCTGGCTGCCGGTGGCGGACTCCCTGCGCCAGTCCAGCGAGCAGCACCTGTCGATCGCCGCCGCGCTGGATGCCGCCTGCGAAGTGGCCGAGCGTGCGGCCCACGCCACCATCACCATGCAGGCGCGTAAAGGCCGCGCCAGCTATCTCGGCGAGCGCAGCATCGGACATCAGGATCCCGGCGCAACCTCGGTGCTATTTATGGTTCAGATGCTGGCCGCCGCCGCCAAAGAGTAAGGAAATCGCGATGGTAAACCTGGTTATTGTTTCTCATAGCGCCCGGCTGGGCGAAGGTGTCGGAGAACTGGCCCGGCAGATGTTAATCAACGATGGCTGCAAACTGGCGATCGCCGCCGGGATCGACGATCCCGACAGCCCGATCGGCACCGATCCGCTTAAAGTCATGGAGGCGATCGAATCTGTCGCCGATACCGATCACGTGCTGGTGATGATGGATATCGGCAGCGCGTTGCTCAGCGCCGAAACCGCCCTCGATCTGCTCGATCCGACGATTGCCGCGAAGGTGCGGCTGTGCGCCGCGCCGCTGGTGGAAGGGACGCTGGCGGCCACCGTCAGCGCTGCCTCCGGCGCCGGGATCGACAAGGTGATCGCCGACGCCATGAGCGCCCTGGAGGCCAAGCGGGTTCAGCTGGGTTTACCTTCGCCAACTTCTGACGCCGCGCCGGCGCCGACGCTTGCCGACGATGGCGACACAAAATCGGTTTCAGTTATTATTAACAACCACAACGGCCTGCACGTGCGTCCAGCGTCGAAGCTGGTCGCCGCGCTGGCGGGTTTTAACGCCGATCTGCTGCTGGAGAAAAACGGGAAGTGCGTCAAACCGGACAGCCTCAACCAAATCGCGCTATTGCAGGTCCGCCGCAACGATAAGCTGCGCCTGCTGGCCCGCGGTCCGGATGCCGACGCGGCGCTGGCGGCGTTTCAGACGCTGGCCGCCGATAACTTCGGTGAATCGCCTGCGGGGCAACCGGCAGCGGCTCCGGCAACGCCCGAGCGCGTCGAAGGCGCAGCCCTGCGCTATCCGCTGGCCCTGATCCAGCCGCTCCGCCCGGCTGCCGCCGATGCCGCCCGCGAGCAGCAGCGCCTGCGCCAGGCCATCAACCAGACGCTGGCGGATCTTATCGCCCTGACCGAGCTGGCGGAAAATAAATTTAACGCCGATATCGCGGCGATCTTCGCCGGGCACCACACCCTGCTCGACGATGACGATCTGTTTGATGCCGCCAACGATCGTCTGCTCACCGAACAATGCTCGGCGGAATGGGCGTGGCATCAGGTGCTAATGGAGCTCAGCCAGCAGTATCGCCAGCTGGATGACCCCTACCTGCAGGCGCGCTATATCGATATCGAAGATATTCTGCAGCGCACCCTGCGCCATCTGCAGGGTATTCAGGAGACGCTGCCGACGCCCGGCGAGCCAACAATTATTATTGCCGACAACATTTATCCCTCAACCGTCTTACAACTGGATGCCAGCCTCATTAAAGGCCTGTGCCTGCGCGATGGCAGCGAACAGGCTCACGGCGCGATTATCGCCCGCGCCGCGGGGATCGTGTGGCTGTGCCAGCAGGGCGAGGCGCTGAAGGATATTCAGCCTGGCGAAGCCATCGCGCTCGATATGCGTAACCAACGCCTTATCCGTGACTAAAATTCACGTTGACCGTTACCGCTCCGGAGGCCTGCCTCCGGAGGGTGAGTTTTCGCTTACTCTTCAGGAACCACTATGTCTCAATTCTTTTTTAACCAGCGCGCCAGCCTCGTCAACGATATGATTGAGGGTACCATTATCGCCAGCCCGTGGAATAACCTCGCCCGTCTGGAGAGCGACCCGGCGATCCGGGTGGTGGTCCGTCGCGATCTGAATAAAAACAACGTGGCGGTGATCTCCGGCGGCGGCGCCGGCCATGAACCGGCGCACGTCGGCTTTATTGGTAAAGGCATGCTGACCGCCGCGGTCTGCGGCGATCTGTTCGCCTCGCCGAGCGTCGACGCGGTGCTTACCGCCATTCAGGCGGTGACCGGCGAGGCGGGCTGCCTGCTGATCGTCAAAAACTACACCGGCGATCGGCTTAACTTCGGCCTGGCGGCGGAGAAAGCGCGCCGTCTCGGCTACAACGTGGAGATGCTGATCGTCGGCGACGACATTTCGCTGCCGGATAACAAGCATCCGCGCGGCATCGCCGGGACCATTCTGGTGCATAAAGTGGCGGGCTATTTCGCCGAGCGCGGCTTCAACCTCGCCACCGTCCTGCGTGAAGCGCAATACGCCGCCAGCCATACCGCCAGCATCGGGGTGGCGCTGGCCAGCTGCCACCTGCCGCAGGAAGCCGACAGCGCGCCGCGCCATCAGGCCGGTCACGCCGAGCTGGGAATGGGCATCCACGGTGAGCCGGGCGCCTCGACGATCGCCACGCAAAACAGTGCGGAAATCGTCAACCTGATGGTGGAAAAACTGACTGCCGCCCTGCCGGAAACCGGCCGCCTGGCGGTGATGCTTAATAACCTCGGCGGCGTGTCGGTGGCTGAGATGGCGATCCTGACCCGCGAGCTGGCCAACACCCCGCTGCAGGCGCGCGTTGACTGGTTAATAGGCCCGGCCTCGCTGGTGACGGCGCTGGATATGAAAGGCTTCTCGCTGAGCGCCATCGTGCTGGAGGAGGGTATTGAAAAAGCGCTGCTGTCGGACGTGGAAACCGCCGGCTGGCAGAAGCCGGTGCAGCCGCGGGCAGTTAACATCATGCCGTCCACTCTCGCCAGCGCGCGCGTCGACTTTACGCCCTCAACCAACCCGCAGGTGGGCGATTACGTCGCGCAGGTGACCGGCGCCCTCTCCGGCCTTGAAGCCCATCTCAACGCGCTGGACGCCAAAGTGGGCGACGGCGATACCGGCTCCACCTTCGCCGCCGGGGCGCGCGAGATTGCCGACCTGCTGCAGCGCCAGCAGCTGCCGCTAAACGATCTGCCAACGCTCTTCGCGCTGATCGGCGAACGTCTGACGGTGGTGATGGGCGGCTCCAGCGGGGTATTGATGTCTATCTTCTTCACCGCTGCCGGGCAGAAGCTGGGACAAGGCGCCAGCGTGGCCGAGGCGCTGAACGCCGGTCTGGAACAGATGAAGTTTTACGGCGGCGCCGATGAGGGAGACCGGACGATGATCGACGCTCTGCAGCCGGCGCTGGCGGCGCTGCTGGCCGAACCGGAGAACCTGCAGGCCGCTTTTGCCGCGGCGCAGGCCGGGGCGGATCGCACCTGCCAGTCGGGCAAAGCTGGCGCCGGACGCGCGTCCTATCTCAATAGCGATAGCCTGCTCGGCAACATGGACCCCGGCGCCCATGCGGTAGCGATGGTGTTTAAGGCCCTGGCGGAACGATAAGCCTTCCCCGGTGGCGCTGTGCTTACCGGGGCTACAAATCGGCGCCAACCGTACGCAAGCCGCTATCCGGGTTTTACTGGGGCGACGTCACACCGCCGAATAGAAGGTCGGGTAAGGCGTAAGCCGCCACCCGACAAAAAACGGCGCCAACCGTAGCCCGGATAAGGCGCAAGCCGCTATCCGGGTTTTACCACGATGGCTTTTTACTTACTGTGCCAGTACGCCTGGGAACGCACCAGTTGCTGTTCGATGCTCTCGTCTTCAAAGCGCGCCAGCAGCGATTTCACCACCGCGCCTTCGCCGGTCAGCCAGATGAAATAATCCTCCGCCGGCACCTTCACCTGGGCCAGACGCTCGGCGACGAAGGCCGGGTTGTGGCCCACCACCCACTCGATGTTAAAGCCGTCGAGATCCGCCAGATAATCTTTATACGACGCATCGGCGATAGTAACGATGGCCGTCACCTGCGGCCTTGCCGGCAGCTGGCGTAATCCCAGCAGACGACGGCGCAGCGCCGGCATGCCGGACTCATCGCAAACATACAGCTGCCAGGCATAATCTTCCGGCACCACCAGCGAGCCGCGCGGGCCGCCGATCACCAGCTTATCGCCCACTTTTGCTTCCAGCGCCCAGCGGCTGGCAATACCGCCATCGTGGATATAGAAATCGTAAGCCAGCTCGTGACGTTCGGCATCGTACAGCGGCGTATAGTCACGGGTGGCAGGCCGCACGCCCTCGCCCCAGTCAATCCCCTCCTCGGTCACCTGCGGCGGGGTAAATGCCGCGCCCGGCTCGGGGAAAAAAAGCTTGGTATGGTCGTCAAAGCCGTGAGAAGCGAAGCCTTCCAGCGCCTCGCCTCCCAGCACGATACGCTGGAACGCCGCGCCTGCGCGCTCCACGCGCAGCACCGTCAGCTCACGGAAACGCAGCTCATTGCGGACACGCTGCGGGTACTTGTCTGCTTTGGTTTTTGTCATCATCGATTGCCTTCGTGAACGGTAAATAGATATATCTAAACTTGATGCAAATGATAATGATTGCCAACTAAAAAGAATGCAAGTCTTTTTTTGATATAGTCAAAACAAACCGCATCAAAATCCACAATCATAAAATAATTACATATATATCAATATATTAAAAAATAAATATCAACCAGCATTGCGAACATTCATTTTTTAGATATAAATTAGATATATCAAAAACAGCAGGAGGTAACCATGCGACATCATCATGAAGAGGGGCGTGGGCCACGCGGGCGCCACGGTGATCCCAGCGAACACGGCGACCATGGCCGCCGCGGCGGCGGACGCCGCCAGCGTTTCTTTGGCCACGGTGAACTGCGGCTGATCATTCTGGATATCCTCAGCCGCAACGCCAGCCATGGCTATGAGCTGATCAAAGAGATCGAAACGCTTACCCAGGGGAACTACAGCCCCAGCCCGGGGGTGATCTACCCGACGCTGGATCTGCTCCAGGACCAGGGCCTTATCAGCGTGGAAGATGACAACGGACGTAAAAAAATCGTTATCAGCGAGGAAGGAAAACAGCTGCACGCCGAGAACCAGGAGCACCTGGCCCATATCCAGGAGCGTCTGCAGGCGCGGATGGTCGGCTGCGAGCTGCGCCGGGATCCGCAGATGAAGCGCGCGCTGGAAAACTTCAAAGCGGTCCTCGACCTGAAAGTGAACCAGCAGGCCAGCAGTGCCGCCCAGCTCAAGCAGATCATCGGCATTATCGACCGGGCGGCGATGGAGATCTCTCAGCTCGACTAAGCCTCTTTTTTCACCACCGGCTGCCCCGCGCTGGGGCAGCCCGCACCACGGCGGATCGCCCCGTCCATTGCTGCCAGGCAGAAAATCTTGTCAGCTCAGGAATAAAACATGCCAATAGTGGCGCAATGAGATTAAATTTTACACATTTCGTCTTTTGCTTTGCATTTATCCCGATTTTCACCGCTTCTGCCGAACTGGCGTAATCCCTGCAATACTTAATCCAGTATCGTGTGATACGTCCGCCCCAGGAGCACATTTTGAACAGGTTACCTTCCAGCGCATCGGCTCTGGCCTGCAGCGCACACGCACTGAATCTCATTGAAAAGCGCACGCTTGATCATGAGGAAATGAAAGCACTTAACCAGGAGGTCAGGGAATACTTTAAAGAGCATGTGAATCCGGGGTTTTTAGAGTATCGAAAATCGGTCACAGCCGGCGGGGATTACGGAGCCGTAGAGTGGCAAGCGGGAGGGTTAAATACGCTTGTCGACACCCAGGGACAGGAATTTATCGACTGCCTTGGTGGGTTTGGCATCTTCAATGTAGGGCACCGTAATCCAGTTGTGGTATCCGCCGTCGAGAATCAACTCGCGAAACAACCGCTTCACAGTCAGGAACTGCTGGATCCGCTACGCGCGATGCTGGCGAAAACCCTGGCAGCCTTAACGCCCGGCAAACTAAAGTACAGTTTCTTCTGCAACAGCGGTACCGAATCGGTAGAGGCGGCTATCAAGCTGGCGAAAGCCTATCAGTCGCCGCGCGGTAAATTTACCTTCATCGCCACCAGCGGCGCCTTCCACGGTAAATCGCTGGGTGCGCTGTCGGCCACCGCCAAGTCGACCTTCCGCAAACCCTTTATGCCGCTGCTGCCGGGCTTCCGCCACGTGCCGTTCGGCGATATCAACGCCATGCGCACCATGCTGAGCGAGTGCAAGAAAACCGGCGACGACGTCGCGGCGGTGATCCTCGAGCCGATTCAGGGCGAAGGGGGCGTGATCCTCCCGCCGCAGGGGTATTTGCCGGCGGTGCGTAAGCTGTGCGATGAGTTTGGCGCCCTGCTGATCCTCGACGAAGTGCAGACCGGCATGGGCCGCACCGGCAAGATGTTCGCCTGCGAGCATGAGAACGTTCAGCCCGATATTCTGTGTCTGGCGAAAGCGCTCGGCGGCGGTGTGATGCCGATCGGCGCGACGGTGGCGACGGAAGAGGTCTTCTCGGTGCTGTTCGACAACCCGTTCCTGCACACCACCACCTTCGGCGGCAACCCGTTGGCCTGTGCGGCGGCGCTGGCGACGATCAACGTGCTGTTGACGCAAAACCTGCCGGCGCAGGCGGCGCAGAAAGGCGATATGCTGCTGGACGGGTTCCGCCTGCTGGCGCAGGAGTATCCGGACCTGGTGAATGAAGTACGCGGGAAAGGCATGCTGATGGCCATCGAGTTTGTCGATAACGAGATTGGCTACGACTTTGCCAGCGAGATGTTCAGACAGCGGGTGCTGGTCGCCGGGACGTTAAACAACGCCAAGACGATCCGCGTTGAACCGCCGCTGACCCTCACCCTGGAGCAGTGTGAGCAGGTGCTGAAAGCGGCGCGTAAGGCGCTGGCGGCCCTGCGCGTCTCGGTTGAAGAAGCGTAATAAGTGCCCTTCCCCCTCTCCCACAGGGAGAGGGGGAAGGAAAATCCTCATACCTGCGGCAACAGGCCGATAAAGCTGCGTTTCTGCCGCGGCTGCGACATCATCTCCTCCAGCTTTTCGACGCAGGCTAAATAGTGCGGCGTCTTCTTATGCGCCAGCACCGCCTCATCGTCTTTATAGGCTTCGTAGATAAAAAAGCGGGTTTTCACCTCGGGATCCTGCAGGACATCAAAGCGCAGGTTGCCTGGTTCCCGCAGCGCGCCCTCGTGGTTGGCGCGAAACACCTCGAGAAACTCATCCACCCGCTCGGGTTTAATATTGATCTCCACCAGCGTCACGTTCATTTCAGCTCTCCCTGTTTCTCTTCCTGCCAGAACTGATACGCTTCGCGCGCGTTCAGATTCTCATGCACCACCTTTTTCACCGCCTTCAGCATCGCACGCGGGGCGCTGGACTGGAAAATATTGCGCCCCATATCCACCCCGGACGCCCCCTGATCGATCGCCCGCCAGCACATCTCCAGCGCCTCATGCTCCGGCAGTTTTTTACCGCCGGCGATGACGATCGGCACCGGACAGCTGGCGGTCACTTTTTCAAAGCCTTCCTCAACGAAATAGGTCTTCACAAACTGCGCCCCCATTTCGGCGGCAATCCGACTGGCCAGCGAGAAGTAGCGCGCGTCGCGGGTCATCTCTTTGCCGACGCCGGTAACCGCCAGTACCGGCATACCGTAGCGATTACCGGCATCCACCAGTTTGATGATGTTATTGATCGACTGATGTTCGTATTCGCTGCCGATATAGACCTGCGCCGCCACCGCGCAAACGTTGAGACGTAGCGCGTCTTCCATCGCCACCGCCACGCATTCGTTGGAGAGTTCGCTCAAAATCGAATTGCCGCCGGAGGCGCGCAGCACCACCGGCTTATTGGTGGCCGCCGGTACCTGGCTGCGCAGTACGCCGCGGGTGCACATCAGCACGTCGGTGTCGGCAAACAGCGGCGCAATCGACAGGTCGATACGCTCCAGCCCGGTCGTTGGCCCCTGGAAGTAGCCGTGATCGAAGGCCAGCATCACCGTGCGGTTGCTGTGCGGATTAAAGATGCGCGCCAGCCGTGACTGCATGCCCCAATCCAGCGAGCCGCAGCCTTTCAGGGTATACAGCGTATTCTGCTGCGGGCGGTCGATACCGAAGTCCTTACCTTCTTTGATGTCGTCTAAATCAGCCATCTCATCCTCCGTCAGAAGTCGTAGTTATTGATGTTCTCTTTGCTGAACACCACGCGCTCCGGCAGCAGCACGATACCGTTGCCCTTCGCCTCATACTGGTAGCCCTGCACGCTATTCGGTTCGACCTTCAGCGAGCCGATATCTTTCACCTCAACGCTATCGCCTACGTTAAGATCGCCCTTTTTCAGCAATCGATCGGCGACGTTAACCGCAATTTTGCCCTGCTGAACCACATCCCACAGGCCGAACGCTTTCACCGTGCCGCGCTCAACGTACGGGCGCATCACGTTCGGCGTACTAAAGCCGACGATCGCCACGCCCTGACGCTTGAGGTTCTCCGCCGCCTGCGCCGCCGCCGGCAACGCATTGGCATCCGGCGCGATAATGGCGTCGAGATCCGGATACGCTTTTAAGATCCCCTCGGCGGTTTGCAGCGATTTGGTGGCATCGTTATAGCCAAACTGGGTGGTGACGATTTGCCACTGCGGATGCTCTTTTTCGATTTTGGCTTTGGCTTCCTTCACCCACTGGTTCTGGTCGGTCACCGTCGGGCTGGAGTAGAAAAACGCGACTTTGGCGGCAGGTTTGCTGACCTGCTTTTCCGCCATCTCCACCAGCAGGCCGCCGAGCTGCTGCGGCGTGCCCTGGTTGATATAGATGCTGCGGCACTCCGGTTTGGTATCGGAATCCCAGGTCAGGACTTTCACCCCGCGCTGCATCGCCCGCTTCAGCGCCGGGCACAGGCTGTCCGGCGAAACGGCGGAGACGATAATCGCGTTGTAGCCCTGGTTGACGAAGTTGTTGATAAGCTGCACCTGGCCGGAGACGCTGGGCTCGGTGGGGCCGTCATAGGTGACATCCACACCCAGCGCTTTCCCCGCCTCTTTCGCGCCGTTGCCGCCGCTGGTAAAGAAGCCGACGCCGACCAGCTTAGGAATAAAGGCGATGCGGTCCGCCGCTTGCGCGGTAACCACGCTCATCGCCAGCGCCAGCGCGCTGACCTGCAGGATACGTTTTGTTTTCATTGTTGTGCTCCGATTGTTCTATGCGAGAAAAGACGCCGCCAGGTCGCGCGCACCCATTCACGGTGCAGGCTCAGCGAACGCCCCATCACCACCACAACCAACAGCGCCCCTGACAGCGCGCTCGACACCTGGTTGGGGATGCCGACCATCTGTAAACCCTGTTGCAGATACCCCACCAGCAATGCCGCCAGCGCGGTACCCAGTATCGATCCCGAGCCACCGTAAATATTGGCCCCGCCGAGCACCGCCGCGGTCAGCGCCGGCATCAGCAGGTCGCGGCCTAAATCCGAACGCGCCGAGCCGAAATAGGAGACCATCACCAGCGCCGCGACCGCCGAGGCGACGCCCACCAGGCCATACAGCACGTACGGGATGCCGTTCACCGACAGCGCGGCATAGCGCGCGGCGCGCGGGTTTTGCCCGAGTAAAAAGAGATGGCGGCCAAAGCGCCCGCGATGGGCCAGCAGCCAGAAGAGAAAGGTGATAATCGCGAACAGCACCAGCGGCAGCGGCAGTCCGGCGAGGGTTAAATTGGCGATGGCGGTGAAGCTATCGGGAAAACCGCCAATCCCCTCGTAACCGGTCGCGCCGGCCATCCCGGAAAGCAGCAGCGCGCCGCCGCCGTACAGATACAGCGTACCAAGCGTGATCACCAGCGGGCTGATGCCGGTGTAGTGGATCAGCGCGGCGTTGAATAACCCGCACAGCAGTCCCAAGAGCAACGTCAGCGATACCGCCAGCCACAGCGGCCAGGCCGCCTGGGTCATCACCCCGAGGGCGATGGCGCACAGGCCGATGGTCGAGCCCAGCGAAATATCGATCCCGCCGCTGATGATCACCAGCGTCAGCGGCAGCGCGACAATACCGATGCAGATAAAGTCGCTGGTGCTAAAGAGCAGCATATTGAGATCCAGCATGCGCGAATTCAAGGCGCCGAACAGCAGGATTTCCGCGATCAGCAACGCCAGCAGCGCGCTTTCCCAGTTAAGCTTCAGCTTCATTTAAGCCACCTCTTTGCTTTTGCGTTCGGGAAAGCGGGCAACCTGTTTGCCCCCTTTATTACCGGGCTGGAAACGGCTGTATTTTAGCGCCCGCTGATGGCGGGCCAGCGCCTGGCGCAGGCGGCCATCGAGCACCAGCACGCCGAGCAGCACCAGGCCGGCGATAAAGTCATTCCACCAGGCGGGAAGGCGGAACAGCACCAGCACGGTGTCGATTTGGGTGAGGAAAAAGGCGCCGAGAAACGCGCCGAGCAGCGTGCCGGTACCGCCGAGCAGCGAGATCCCGCCCAGTACGCAGGCGGCGATGGCTTTCATCTCCAGCCCGCTGCCGGTCTGATTAGGCACAAAACCAATCTGCGCGGCGAAGACAATCCCGGCGCAGGCCGCCAGCATACCGTTGAGGGTAAAGGCCAGCATCCGCGTGCGATTGACCGCCACGCCCAACTAGCGCGCGGCGGCGAGGTTATCGCCGACGGCGTAAAAATCACGACCAAAGGCGGTGCGCGACAGCAGCCAGCCGCCCGCCAGCAGCAGCGCCAGCACCAGCCAGCCCAGCGGCGACACGCCGATAAACGCCGGCTCCGAGAGCGACTTCAGGCTGTCGGGCAAGCCCTCGATCCATTTCCCGCCGGTCCACAGCAGCATCACCCCGCGATACAACCCCAGCGTGCCGAGGGTGGCGACGATCGCCGGAATGCGCAGTCCCACTACCAGCAGGCCGTTAAACGCCCCGGCCAGCGCGCCAATCGCCAGCGCAAAGGCGATAGCCGTCGCCAGCCCGTAACCGTTGTTCAGCGCCACGCCGACGGTGATGGCGCACAGCCCAACGGAGGAGCCTACCGACACGTCAATATTGCGGGTCAGCATCACCAGCGTCGCGCCCAATGCCAGCAGGCAGAGGATTTGCGAGCTGGCGAAAATCATCGCCAGGGTCTGCAGGCTGAAATAGGCTGGATTGAGCGCCACCAGCACGGCAAAGAGCGCCACGATGGCAAAGAAGGCGCTCAGTTCGCGATTCTTCAGTAACGTTTTCATGCCTGCCCTCCGAAGGCCAGGGTCATCATGCGATCGACGGTCACCGCCTGTCGCGCCAGCTCACCGCTGTAGCGGCCCTGATGCATCACCAGCACCCGGTCGGCCAGGCCAACGAACTCATCCACATCGGAGGAGATCATCAGCACCGCCACGTTTTGCGCGGCAACGCTTTTTAGCAGTTGATAGATATCGGCGCGGGCGGAGACATCCACGCCGCGCGTCGGCTCATCGACAATCAGCAGTAACGGATTAGCTTCCAGACAGCGCGCCAGCAGCACCTTTTGCTGGTTACCGCCAGAGAGAGTGCGCACCGGCTGATCGCCATCGGCCAGCTTGATCCCCAGCGCCCGGTGATAGCGTTCAACCACCGCCGCCTCCCGTTTCCCCTGCTGCCACCACGACGGCTGATTAAACATCACCGTGTTCCAGCGCACCGGCGCATCAAGAAACAGCCCCGAGACCTGGCGGTCTTCCGGCAGATAGACCAGCCCGCTGGCCAGCCTGGCGCGGATACTATCGCGGCTAATCTCGCGATTCTCCAGCCAGATCCGCCCGGCGCGCGGTGGACGCAGGCCGTATAAGGTTTCGGCAAATTCGGTGCGCCCGGATCCCACCAGTCCCGCCAGACCGACGATCTCCCCGGCGCGGATCTCCAGATTGAGATCGATAAAGCCTTCTCCGGTAAGATCCTCCACTCGCAGCACGGGAAAGTCCTGCGGTTGCGTACGGCGGTTGCCCGGTAGCGACAGCCACAGCTTTTGCGTGTCGCTCAGCGCATGGTCGCGGCTGACCGGCGTCATCGCGTTAATCAGTTGCTCGTCGCGGTATGCCGCGGTCTCGCCGCTCAGCACCACCGCGCCGTCGCGCATCACCGAAATATGGCTGGCAAGCTGGCGGATTTCGGGCAATTTGTGTGAGATAAAGACGATCCCCACGTCCAGCACCTGTAACGCGCGGATCTGGCTAAACAGTCTCTCGGTTTCACCCGGCGTTAAAGAGGCGGTGGGTTCATCCAGGATCAGGATCCGCGCCTCGCGCATCAGCCCGCGCAGGATCTCGACCATCTGTTGATCGGCTACCTCGAGCGTGCTGGCGCTGGCATCGAGGTTGATCTGGCAGTTCAGCTGCCGCAGTTTTTCCTGCAACCGCGGGGCGGTATCCGCCCGCTTCGGCAAACGAAAGAGAATGTTCTCGCGCACGCTGAGGTTGGGAAACAGCATCGGCTCCTGTGGCACCAGATAGATGCCCAGCTGGTGCGCCAGCGCCGGATTGAGGCGCGCAAACGCGCGGTCGCCGATCGTCAGTTCACCGCTATCCGGCGTTTCAACGCCGGCGATGATCTTCATCAACGTCGATTTACCCGCGCCGTTGCCGCCCATCAGCGCATGCACCTGGCCCGCGCCTAGTGTGAAATCAATGCCCTTGAGCACCGCAACGCCGGAGAACTGTTTGCAAATCTGGCGAGCTTCAAGCAGTGGCTTCATCATCGCGCCTCGATTGAACAAATGATTTTTAAATTTAATAATGTTCAAAAGCGTAGACGGTGAACTATATTTACAACCGTGCGAAGATCACAGTTTGGCGCTTTAGATCCTCATGAAAAAAGGGGCCAGCGATGAAAGATCCGTTTTGCCAGTCGGCTCACACTTTCCGACCGCGCAATAGCGAACATATGATCTAAATTTTTATAAGAGTTCAATTTATGAGCGAAAAACGCATTACGGAAGAGAACCGCTACGCCGGGCTGGCGTTAGCCGAGGAAGAGCTGGTGGCGCGGGTGGCGTGGTGCTACTACCACGACGGCCTGACGCAAAATGACATCGGCGAGCGTTTGGGGCTGCCGCGGCTGAAGATTTCCCGTCTGCTGGAGAAAGGCCGCCAGTCCGGGGTGATCCGCGTGCAGATTAACTCGCGCTATGAGGGCTGTCTGGCGCTGGAAAGTGAACTCCAGCAGCGCTTTGGCCTCAAGATTGCCCGCGTGCTGCCGGCGCTCAACACCCCGCCGATGAATACCCGGTTGGGGATCGGCGCGGCGCAATCGCTGATGGGCATTCTGCAGCCGGGACAGCTGCTGGCGGTCGGCTTCGGTGAGGCCACCATGAGCTGCCTGCAGCATCTCAGCGGCTTTATCGGCTCGCAGCAGGTGCGGCTGGTGACCCTCTCCGGCGGCGTCGGCCCCTATATGACCGGCATCGGCCAGCTTGATGCCGCCTGCAGCGTCAGCATTATTCCGGCGCCGCTGCGGGTCTCTTCAGCGGAGGTCGCCGAGATCCTGCGCCGTGAGTCGAGCGTGCGCGACGTGATCCTCGCGGCAACGGCGGCGGACGCGGCGGTGGTCGGCATTGGCGCCATCGATCAGCGGCGCGACGCCACGATTTTACGCTCCGGCTATATCAGCAAGGGCGAACAGCTGATGTACGCGCGCAAAGGCGCGGTCGGCGACATTTTAGGTTATTTCCTGCAGGCCGACGGCCGGCCGGTAGAAGGACTGGAGATCCATCGGGAACTGCTCGGCGTAACCCTGGATGAGCTGGCGCAGCTGCCAACCATCGTCGGCGTCGCCGGGGGAGAAGAAAAAGCGCAGGCGATTTATGCCGCTCTGACTGGGAAGCGCATAAATGGCCTGGTAACGGAAGAGACAACAGCACGCGCGGTGCTCGCGCTGGCCTCCTGACGGCCTGGCGCCGCGCGACAACAGCGAGGCGCATGTCATGAGTTACCTGTTAGCGTTAGATGCCGGGACCGGCAGCATTCGGGCGGTCATTTTCGATCTTAATGGCCACCAGCTGGCGGTAGGCCAGGCCGAATGGAAACACTTGAGCGTCGATAACGTCCCCGGCTCGATGGAGTTCGACCTTACCACCAACTGGCAGCTGGCCTGCCAGTGCATTCGCCAGGCGCTCAACGCCGCCGGGCTCTCTGCCGCCGATATTCAATCCGTCGCCTGCTGTTCGATGCGCGAAGGGATCGTCCTCTATGACCGCAACGGCGAGGCCATCTGGGCCTGCGCCAACGTCGATGCCCGCGCCAGCCGCGAAGTGGCGGAGCTTAAGGAGATCCACGACTATCGTTTTGAATCCGAGGTATACGAGGTCTCGGGACAAACCCTGGCGCTTAGCGCCATGCCGCGCCTGCTGTGGCTGGCGCACCACCGCCCCGATATCTACCGCAAAGCGGCAACCATCACCATGATCAGCGACTGGCTGGCGGCGAAGCTATCCGGCGAGCTGGCGGTCGACCCGTCAAACGCCGGCACCACCGGCATGCTCGACCTGTTCAGCCGCGACTGGCGTCCGGCGTTGCTGGATATGGCCGGGCTGCGCGCCGATATGCTGTCGCCGGTCAAAGAGACCGGTACCCTGCTGGGCGCCGTCACCGAAGCGGCGGCGCAGCAGAGCGGCCTGCGCGCCGGGACGCCGGTAGTGATGGGCGGCGGCGACGTCCAGCTCGGCTGTCTGGGCCTTGGGGTGGTGCGCGCCGGGCAAACTGCGGTACTCGGCGGCACTTTCTGGCAGCAGGTGGTCAACCTGCCGCAGGTGCGCACCGATCCGCAGATGAATATTCGTGTTAATCCTCATGTCATTCCCGGCATGGCGCAGGCGGAATCGATCAGCTTCTTTACCGGCCTGACCATGCGCTGGTTTCGTGACGCCTTCTGCGCTGAAGAAAAACTGATTGCCGAGCGGCTCGGCGTCGATGCCTATTCGCTGCTGGAGGAGATGGCCAGCCGCGTCCCCGCCGGTTCCCACGGCGTGATGCCTATTTTTTCTGACGCCATGCACTTTAAGCAGTGGTACCACGCCGCGCCGTCGTTTATTAACCTCTCCATCGATCCGGAGAAGTGCAACAAAGCGACCCTGTTCCGCGCGCTGGAGGAGAACGCAGCGATTGTCTCCGCCTGCAACCTCGCGCAGATCTCCCAGTTCTCCGGGGTGACATTCGAGAGCCTGGTGTTTGCCGGCGGCGGCTCTAAAGGCGCGCTGTGGAGCCAGATCCTCAGCGACGTCACCGGCCTGCCGGTGCGGGTGCCGGTGGTTCGCGAAGCCACCGCGCTGGGCTGCGCTATCGCCGCCGGAACCGGCGCCGGACTGTATGGCGATATGGCCAGTACAGGAGAACGGTTAGTGAGCTGGCACCGCGAGTTCACCCCAAATCCGCAGCATCGCGAGCTGTATCAGGAGATGATGAGCAAGTGGCAGACGGTGTATGCCGATCAGCTTGGCCTTGTCGATAGCGGGCTGACAACGTCGATGTGGCAGGCACCGGGCCTGGAGCGCCGCCAGCGCGTAGCGTCTTCCCCGTCACCCTAACCACCGGTACCGATCCGCCTTTCCCCCTCTCCCTTTGGGAGAGGGCCGGGGTGAGGGACAACGAGTTCCGTTCTTTGAATCCCATCACAATCACCGCACTCCCCTTTTCCCTTTTTCTTCGCGACGGCTAAATTAGTAACTCATCCGACCACATAACAATAATTTTACATTGGAAGCCACTATGAGCCGCTATCCGTCGCTTTTCGCCCCGCTTGAGCTGGGCTTCACAACGCTCAAAAACCGCGTGTTGATGGGCTCGATGCACACCGGGCTGGAAGAGCTGCCGGACGGCGCGCAGCGGCTGGCGGCCTTTTACGCCGAGCGCGCCCGCCACGGCGTGGCGCTGATCGTCACCGGCGGCATCGCTCCGGCGCCCTCTGGCGTCACCATGGCCGGCGGCGCGGTACTCAACGATGCCAGCCATCTGGCGCACCATCGCCATATTACCGACGCGGTACATCAGGAAGGCGGCAAAATCGCTCTGCAGATCCTGCACACCGGCCGTTACAGCTACCAGCCCGCGCTGGTGGCCCCCTCGGCGCTACAGGCGCCGATTAACCGTTTTACGCCCCATGAACTGAGCCACGATGAGATCCTGACGCTGATCGATGATTTTGCCCACTGCGCCCAACTGGCGCGTGAAGCGGGCTATGACGGCGTCGAAGTGATGGGTTCAGAAGGCTATCTGATTAACGAATTTCTCGCCGCGCGCACCAACCAGCGCGACGACCAATGGGGCGGCGATTATGCCAGGCGCATGCGTTTCGCCATTGAAGTGGTTAAGGCGGTGCGCCAGCGCGCCGGCCACGATTTCATTATCATCTACCGCCTGTCGATGCTCGATCTGGTCAACGACGGCAGCACGCTGGCGGAAGTCACCGAACTGGCTAAAGCGATTGAAGCGGCGGGGGCGACAATTATCAACACCGGGATTGGCTGGCACGAAGCGCGCATTCCGACCATCGCCACGCCGGTACCGCGCGGAGCGTTCAGCTGGGTCACCCGCAAGCTGAAAGACGCGGTGTCGATCCCGTTGATCACCACCAACCGCATCAACGATCCGCAGGTCGCGGAGGATATTCTCGCTCGCGGCGATGCCGATATGGTATCGATGGCCCGCCCGTTCCTCGCCGACGCCGAATTTATGTCGAAAGCGCAGCGCGATCGCGCCGGGGAGATCAATACCTGCATCGGTTGCAACCAGGCGTGTCTCGATCGAATCTTCGTCGGCAAAGTCACCTCCTGTCTGGTCAACCCGCGCGCCTGTCATGAAACCCTGATGCCGGTCCTGCCGGCCAACGCGCCTAAACGGCTGGCGGTGGTCGGCGCCGGGCCTGCCGGTCTGGCCTTCGCCGTTAACGCCGCCGCTCGCGGTCATCACGTCACGTTGTTCGATGCGCTCCCGGAGATCGGCGGCCAGTTTAATATCGCCAAACAGATCCCCGGCAAAGAGGAGTTTCACGAGACGCTGCGTTACTACCGCACCATGCTCGATCTTCATGGTGTCGATCTACGCCTGAACACCCGCGTCACGGCAGACGATCTGCTGGCGTTCGATGAGACGATCCTCGCCACCGGTATCGCCCCGCGCCTGCCGGCGATCGACGGGATCGATCATCCCAAGGTGCTGAGCTACCTGGATGTCTTGCGTGATAAAGCGCCGGTTGGCGCGAAGGTGGCGATTATCGGCTGCGGCGGTATCGGCTTCGACACCGCGATGTATTTAAGCCAGTCGGGCGTGGCCACCAGCCAGGATATCGGCGAGTTCTGCCGCGAATGGGGTATCGATACCAGCCTGCAAACGGCGGGAGGGCTGCATCCTGAAGGCCCGCAACTGAGTAAAAGCCCGCGACAGATTGTGATGCTGCAGCGCAAAGCCAGCAAACCGGGCGAAGGGCTCGGCAAAACCACCGGCTGGATCCACCGCGCGACGCTGCTGGCGCGCGGCGTGAAAATGATCCCGGCGGTCAGCTATGAAAAGATCGATGATGAAGGGTTACATGTCACTATCGGCGGCGAGCGCCAACTGTTGGCGGTCGATCAGGTGGTGATCTGCGCCGGTCAGGAGCCGCGCCGCGAGCTGGCGGATCCGCTGCGCGCGGCAGGGAAAACGGTGCATCTCATCGGCGGTTGCGACGTGGCGGCGGAGCTGGATGCGCGCCGGGCGATTGCCCAGGGCACTAAACTGGCGCTGGCGATTTAGCCCTGTCCCGGGGGCGGCGCGATGCGCCTTCCCCGGGCTACCACGATAATCCCGGACGGTAGCCCGGCTAAGGCGACAGTCGGTAGCCGGGGGGAAACAACAAAAGGAATCAGCGCTGCTCACGCACCTTCGTTGCTTTCAAAACTACGAACTTATTGTTCGTCGCAATCGTCGGTAGCCCGGCTAAGGCGACAGTCGGTAGCCCGGCTAAGGCGACAGCCGCAAGCCGGGGGGAAACAACAAAATGAATCAGCGCTGCTTACGCACCTTCGTTGCTTTCAAAATGACAAACTTATTGTTCGTCGCAATCGTCGTGCAATTACCAAAAGCGCGCTTCAGCTTACGGAAGTAATCGAGGTGGCGGTTGCCGACGACGTACAGCTCGCCGCCATATTTCAGGCTGCGGCGGGCATCGTTAAACATCTGCCAGGCAATATGGTCGGTAATCGCGTGCTGCTGATGGAACGGCGGATTACACAGGATCGCCGTAAAGCGGTCAGGCTCAATGCCGGAGAGCGAGTTATTGACCATAAATTCACAGCGTGCGATATCGTCCGGCAGGTTGCGCTCGACGTTCAACCGGCTGGAAGCCACCGCCATGTGCGACTCATCGGTGAACATCACGCTGGCGTTTGGGTTTTGCGCCAGCGCCTGCAGGCCAATCACCCCATTGCCGCAGCCGAGATCGGCGATCTCGCCTTCTAGATCAGACGGTAAATGCTGCAGGAAGAAACGCGCGCCGATATCCAGTCCGCTGCGGGCAAAAACGTTGGCGTGGTTATGGATGGTCCACGGCGTGCCGTCCAGCTTCCAGCTGTAGGTTTTCGGCGCATCGGCAAGCTTGGGGGCGGTGAAAACGCAGTGGATCAGACGCGCTTTTTTCCACGCCAGCGAGGTGGTGGTGGTGCCGAGGATTTTTTCAAACAGCGCCAGCGTCGAGTTGTGCACATCACGGGCTTTCGCCGCGGCGATGATGCGGGTTTCCGGCGTGACCACTTCGCGCAGGGCGCGCAGTTGCTGTTCCAGCAGCGCCAGCTGTTTTGGCACCTTAATCAGCACCAGCGCCGGCGCGGCCGGTAGCGGGCTCAGGCTATCCTGAAAGCGCACGCTCTCTTCATCGATACCGTTCATCCGCAGGTTGTGGCGGGTCGCCAGCTCGGAAATAAAGGAATCATTGATGCTGACCGGGTTGCGCGCCGCCAACGCGCAGGCGAGCGCGCCGAAGCCGTCGTTGAAGATGAGCGTCAGGCCGTCGACGTCATTCACCTGTTGCAGCAGATATTCATCCGCCGCTTCCCATGCCTGTAGCGCTTCTTCTTCAGCGTTAGGTGGGAACCGCTCTAATGTGAATAACTCACCGTTTAACTCTGCCTGGCTCATCGCCTCTCCGCCTCCGGAATACTAAAACCCGCGAGTTTATACGCAAACTTCGCCCAGTTGAATAGAGATCGGTCGATTATCTCCCGCTTTCCTGCGCCATATGCGACAGACGTTTATCATCCAGACTGTAGCGACTCATTATCACTATCAACAGCGCCACCAGCACACCCGGGAAGAGAGTGAACAACAATTTAATCATCTGCAGCGCTGAAGCCGATTGCTGCGCGGCGCCGCCGACGTAGTCCCCCCACGCCAGCAGATAACCCACCAGCGCGCCGCCGATGGCAATCCCTAATTTGATTGCAAACAGGTTGGTTGAGAAGACAATTCCGCTGAGCTTCTTGCCGCTGCGCTTTTCTTCCGCATCAATGATATCTGAGAGCATGCTCCACTGTAGCGGTGTTGCCGCCAGCTGAATGATATTGATGATTATCACCAACGTGAAGATGGCGGCGACGTTGCCCGCCGGGACGAAATACATCGCGATTAACAGCACCGCCTCCAGCGCCATTGACAGCTTGAAGCCCTTCACTTTATCGATGTTCTTAAATATGAACGGCGACAGCATGGCTCCCACCACTCCGGAAGCCAGCGTGGTGGTCAGCAACAAGCTGCCAAGATCCGCGCGCCCCATAATGTTATTGACGTAGTAGAGCGTGGTACCGCCTTTGAACAGCACGGCGATCAGGTTCACCACGTTCAGCGTAAATAAAATGCGCCAGTCTTTGTTCGCCAGCAGGGTTTTCAGGTCATCAAGGATGCTGCTCTGATTATTGGCCGTAATGTCTGTAGAGTAGCGCTCTTTAGTCAGGCCAAAACAGATAAAGAACAGCACGATGCTCAAGGCGCCCATCACCATCATGGTGTAGAAATACCCGTTTTGCAGATTGCCTTTCCCCAGCCAGGCTACCAACGGTAGCGCAGTCAGCGACACAATCAGGCCGCCTAAGGTACTTAGCGCAAACCGCCACGACTGCAGCGATACTCGCTCGCGGGAGTCATTGGAAATATTATTAATCATCGCGCAGTACGGGACGTTAATAGCGGTATACACTAACGATAATAAAGTATAAGAAACATAGGCATAAATTAACTTACCGCTATAACCTAAATCCGGGGTATAAAACGTTAAGCAGCACAATACGCCAAACGGAATGGCAAACCATAAAATATAGGGCCGGAATTGACCATATTTAGTGCGGGTTCTATCAGCCACCGCCCCCATTAATACATCGGTCACCGCATCTAATACTCTGACGGCTAAAAACATGGTTCCCATATGCGCGGGGCTTAAACCAAATACGTCAGTATAAAACCAGGCCATGAACAACATCACTGTTTGCCATACTAAATTACAACCGGTGTCGCCTAAACCATAGCTGAATTTTTCTTTGATACTAATACGGGCAGTATTCATCGCGCCTCCGCAATAAGAGCACTGGTAGATTTGATATGCATACGTTATTGCTAAGGGCAATCCGGTTATGTATAAATTATCCTGTTAAATATAAGAAGAGTGTACCCGATGAGTGACGAATCTCCCGTTTTCGAAAAGATCCCCGTTGGCGCAGGTGAACTCTTTACGCTGCGAGCAGATAACATAAATGATTTCAATGGGATAAATGTAGTTCCACATTTCCATATGATGGACGAACTGATGTGGTTCAGAGAATCAGGGGGAAGCTATTCCATTGGCGACGAAAAATTTACCATTAAAAACAACACGCTGGTATATGTCCCTGCCCTACTCATTCATGAAATGACGCTACCGCCCGCTGCCAGCCACAAGCGTTATCTTATGCAATTCGAAAAAGAGTGGCTGGAAGGATATGATCTGTCGCTACCTGCGGCCCACTGCGGCGCGGTAGTTTATCTTTCCGGCGAGGAGGCTGAGCGCCTTGAGCTGCTGCTGAGCTGGTGCAGTGAGTTCAGCGACTTCTCCGATTCGCTGTTCCGTTCCCTGATGCAAAGCGTACTACTGCATGCTTTTAATCGCCTTAAAGATTCCGTTCCTGTTACCGAACGAACCCATCATCGCTACCTGAGCGAACTTATCGAACTACTACAAGTCATTAATGCCAATGAAAATTTTGAAATGACAACAGAGGAAGCCGCCCGACGCTGTCAGTGGTCAAAATCCTGGTTTTCCCGCACCTTTAAATCCGCCTTTGGCATCAGCTTTAAGAAATTCATGCTGCTGCGCAAACTCAATATCGCTGTCAATCTGCTGACAAACACCGACCTGAAGATCAGCGATATCTCGCAAAGTGCCGGCTTCACTGACAGCGCCTACTTCTGCCTCAAGTTTAAAGAGATGATGAACGATACTCCGCAATCTTTCCGCCACAAAATCAGAAGCACCGATGCCGTAGGCAGTCGGGCGGAGAAATAAATCGTTTTTTGTGAGCAGCATCACCAGATAAGTGGACGTTTATTATATAAATGGAAACAGTCTATATATCTCCTGAGTCATCCTCCACTTAAAATTATTGCTATATTTTGAGCATTAAGGATAAATACGATGATTCAGAATCCTGTCTTTAGAGGTTTTAATCCTGACCCCTGTATATGCCGCCGCGGCGATGATTATTATGTGGCGGTATCATCATTTGAATGGTTTCCCGGACTACCGGTTTATCATTCAAGGGATCTTAAACATTGGCAATTGCTCACCCATGTGCTTACCGATGATAATAACCCAGACTTAAAAAAACTGCCTTCTGCCAAAGGTATTTGGGCCCCAAGCCTGACCTGGTGCGAAGAAGAAAAGCTGTTTTATGTCATTTATGGCGTTATGAATTCAATGAACTCCCGTTATTTTGACGTTGATAATTATCTTATTACCGCCGAGGAGATCACTGGCCCGTGGAGCGCCCCCGTTTATCTCCATTCTGCTGGATTCGATGCCTCAATTTTGCACGACCACGATGGCAGAAAATGGATCGTCTCACTGGAGTGGGAAACTCGCGAAGGCTATGAAAAACCGGGAGCGATCTGCCTGGTGGAATATTCGCCGCAGACGCACAGCGTCATCGGCTACCCGCAGCGCATCTGGCACGGCGGTACCGACCGCGGCTGCATTGAAGCGCCGCATCTGACGAGACGCGGCGACTTTTACTACCTGATGGTCGCCGAAGGCGGCACCGGTTACGGGCATTCTGTCACCATGGCCCGCGCCACCGAGGTCGCTGGCCCCTATCAAGGCGATCCGCTCAATCCAATCGTCACATCCTGGCCAGAGAGTTTTAACGAACGCAAAGATACAGGCCATCTCAAGCCCCACTATTTCAATCCGGAAACCTACCTGCAAAAGGCCGGGCACGGTAGCTATGTCGAGACCCCAACGGGTGAAGTCTGGCTAACCCACCTTTGCAGTCGTCCGTTTCGCCAGGAGCTACGCTGCCCGCTGGGTCGCGAAACGGCGATCCAAAGGATGGAATGGAGCGAGGATGGCTGGCTGCGCCTGGCCGCTGGGGGTCATCTCGCACAGCATCAGGTAGAAGGATCCCGTCTGCCGCCGCACCCGTTTCCACCAAAAGCGGACCTTGATGATTTTGATGAGCCAAGGGTGGATAACGCGTTTTATGCGCCGAGGATCCATTTCCAGCGTTTTACCTGCCTGACGCGTAAAGCAGGCTATCTTGCTCTACGCGGTCAGGAGTCGCTGAGCTCGCTCAATAAAGTCAGTCTGCTGGCGAAAAAGCTGACCTCGGTATACGCCAACATCAGTACGAAGATGGATTTTAACCCGGAGATTTATCAGCACAGCGCTGGACTGGTGCTCTATTACGACAACATGAACTATCTGTTTTTACATAAAACCTGGGATGAAACCTCTGGCGCGGCGCAACTGGCTATTATCTACATGGATAACGGTGAGCGTCACGACGATCCACAGAAAATTCGCCTTGCCGAGGGAGAAATCTATCTCGCGATTGCTATTAATGGCCGAGAGGTACAGTGTTCATGGTCTGTCGACGGTGAGCACTATCACCCCATCGGAGCGGTCTACGACACATCGCATTTCTCCGATGAATACAGCCGCTACGGCGAGTTTACCGGGGCGTTTGTCGGCATGGCCTGCGTGGATAGTATGCTGCATCGCAAAGAGGCGCTGTTTGATTTCTTCTGCTACCGGGCGGATGAAGACGCGATAATCGAGTAACGATGCCTTTCTGGCATCCTGTCCGCACAGGGTGCTAGAATCCCCGGCTGTTGTCGCTTAATTACGCAAACGGGCTACATGAGCACATTACCTTATCTCCATGGCTATCCTGAATCGCTGTTGTCGCAGGTCACGGCTTTAATCGAGCAAGACCGCCTCGGCGAGGTGCTGCAAAAGCGTTATCCGCAGGGGCATGACGTTAACAGCGATAAAGCGCTGTATCAGTACACCCAGGATCTGAAGGCCCGCTTTCTGCGCGGGGCGGCGCCGATCAACAAAGTGATGTACGACAGTAAAATCCACGTGCTGAACAATGCGCTCGGCCTGCATACCGCGATTTCCCGCGTTCAGGGCGGTAAGCTGAAAGCCAAAGCGGAAATTCGCGTGGCGACGGTGTTTCGCGACGCGCCGGAGGCCTTTCTGCGGATGATCGTGGTCCATGAACTGGCGCATTTGAAAGAGAAAGATCACAACAAAGCCTTTTATCAACTGTGCTGCCATATGGAGCCACAGTACCATCAACTGGAATTCGATACCCGCCTGTGGCTGACGCACCTTTCGTTAAATCGTTCTGCGTAGTGACGCACTGGTTTTGTCATGATGGCATGATAGAGTGACGACAGGTTCCCTTTAATGGAGTTCGTCAACGTTTATGATACGTTTCGCAGTTGTTGGCACAAACTGGATCACCAAGCAGTTTGTCGATGCCGCCCATGAAACCGGCAAATATAAACTTACCGCCATCTACTCCCGCAGCCTCGAACAGGCGCAAGCCTTCGCCAATGACTATCCGGTCGAGCATCTGTTTACCTCGCTCGATGAACTGGCACAGAGCCCTGACGTTGACGCGGTCTATATTGCCAGCCCGAACTCGCTGCACTTCCCGCAGACCCGGCTGTTCCTGAGCCACAAAAAGCACGTCATTTGCGAAAAGCCGCTGGCATCGAACCTGCAGGAAGTCGAGGCGGCGATAGCGCTGGCGAAAGAAAATAACGTTGTGCTGTTTGAAGCCTTTAAAACCGCCAGTCTGCCTAACTTTCTGCTACTGAAAGAGACGCTTCCTAAAGCGGGCAAACTGCGCAAAGCCTTCATCAACTACTGTCAGTACTCCTCGCGCTATCAGCGCTACCTTGACGGCGAAAACCCCAACACCTTTAACCCGGCGTTCTCTAACGGTTCGATTATGGATATCGGCTTCTATTGCCTGGCGTCCGCTGTGGCGTTATGGGGCGAACCGCGGGCCGTTCTTGCCACCGCCAGCCTGCTGGACAGCGGCGTAGACGCCCAGGGCACCGTGGTGCTGAGCTATGGCGACTTCGACGTGACGCTGCATCACTCCAAAGTTAGCGATTCCGCGATCCCCAGTGAAATCCAGGGCGAAGACGGCACATTAGTGATCGAAAAAATCTCCGAATGCCAGAAGCTGGCGTTTGTGCCGCGCGGCGGCAAAGCCCAGGACCTGACGCAGCCCCAGCACATTAATACTATGCTGTATGAGGCGGAGACCTTTGCGCGCCTGGTGGAGACACAGGATGTCAATCACCCGGGTCTGACCGTGAGCCGTATTACGGCAAAACTGTCGAGCGAAATTCGTCGCCAGACCGGAGTGATCTTCCCGGCCGATACGCAGCCGCTGGCGTAAAAGAGTGTAAAGGCCGGACCGGCCGCCATTGACGAAAACCGCCCTGTGACATATTTTGTTACGTGCAAAGGGGAGTAACTTCCTTGCCGGTTGATCGTCATTACGATGCGTGCAATACCGCATCCGGTCGCCGGGCAACAACCAAAGCCCATCGCGATGTACTTTGGTTGTTGTAAGTGAGACCTTGCCGGAAGGCGAGGTCTATGCATAAAAGCGCAGCGGCTGCCGTCTTCCGACGTCAGCCGTTTTGTTTTTATGTAAGGAATATCAAATGAATACTGTCGGCACGCCGTTGCTATGGGGTGGATTCGCTGTCGTCGTCGCGATCATGTTGGCAATCGACCTGCTGCTTCAGGGACGACGCGGTTCGCATAGCATGACCATGAAGCAGGCCGCGGGCTGGTCAATCCTCTGGGTCACGCTTTCTCTGCTGTTCAACGCCGCCTTCTGGTGGTATCTGGTACAAACCCAGGGCCGGGCCGTCGCTGACCCGCAGGCCTTAGCCTTCCTCACCGGTTATCTGATTGAGAAAGCACTGGCGGTCGATAACGTCTTCGTCTGGTTGATGCTGTTCAGCTATTTCGCCGTACCGCCTGCTCTGCAGCGCCGGGTACTGGTGTATGGCGTGCTGGGCGCGATTGTTCTGCGTACCATCATGATCTTCGCCGGCAGCTGGCTGATTTCCCAGTTTGACTGGCTGCTGTACGTCTTCGGCGCCTTCCTGCTGTTTACCGGCGTGAAGATGGCGCTGGCGAAAGAAGATGACTCCGGCATCGGCGATAAACCACTGGTGCGCTGGATCCGCAGCCATCTGCGAATGACGGATAAAATCGAGAGCGAGCGCTTCTTCACCCGTAAAAACGGGGTGCTGTTCGCCACGCCGCTGCTGCTGGTGCTGATCCTGGTGGAACTGAGCGATGTGATTTTCGCCGTCGACAGTATCCCGGCGATCTTCGCGGTCACCACCGATCCGTTTATCGTCCTGACCTCAAACCTGTTCGCCATTCTCGGCCTGCGCGCGATGTACTTCCTGCTGGCGGGGGTCGCCGAGCGCTTCTCGATGCTCAAATACGGTCTGTCGGTGATCCTGGTGTTTATTGGCGTGAAGATGCTGATCGTCGACTTCTACCATATCCCGGTCGCCATCTCGCTGGGCGTAGTAGGAGGTATCCTGACCGTCACGCTGCTGATTAACGCCTGGGTCAACAAGCAACACGACAAGCAGCGCAAACTGCCTGAGTAATCTGCACAACGCGCCGTCGGCCATCGCCGACGGCAATCTCTGCTCATGTCACAGTTATGTTACTACATAGTTAAAAAACAAGATCCAGATTAAAATCACAGCATTTTACGCTTCCCGCCCGCCATTCTTTCCGTATACTCGACTATGCAAACATCTACTTACATCCTGACATAAACGTAACAAATAATACGTGGCTGGGATGGCTTGCTACATCACTGGAAGGAATGAATTATGACCACACGCACTCCCCCATCGGGGTGGATCTCACGCCTGGCGCAAGGCAGCCTGGTGAAACAAATTTTAATCGGTCTGGTGCTTGGCGTGCTGCTGGCGCTGGTCTCTAAGCCAACGGCCATTGCCGTCGGTCTGCTGGGGACTCTGTTCGTCGGCGCGTTAAAGGCGGTGGCGCCGGTGCTGGTATTGATGCTGGTGATGGCCTCCATCGCTAACCATCAGCACGGACAAAAAACCAGTATTCGCCCCATTCTGTTTCTCTATCTGCTGGGCACCTTCAGCGCGGCGCTGACCGCGGTGTTGTTTAGTTTTGTCTTTCCGTCGACTCTGCATTTAACCACCGCCGCCGACAGCATCACGCCGCCGTCGGGGATTGTCGAAGTGCTGCGCGGCCTGCTGATGAGCATGGTATCTAACCCGATCGACGCCCTGCTGAACGCCAACTATATCGGCATTCTGGTGTGGGCGGTGGGGCTGGGCTTCGCCCTGCGTCACGGTAACGACACCACCAAAAACCTGATCAACGATGTCTCCCACGCGGTGACCTTCATCGTCAAAGTGGTGATCCGTTTTGCACCGCTGGGGATCTTCGGTCTGGTCTCTTCCACCCTGGCGACCACCGGTTTCGAGACCCTGTGGGGCTACGCCCAGCTACTGCTGGTGCTGGTCGGCTGTATGCTGCTGGTAGCGCTGGTGATTAACCCGCTGCTGGTGTTCTGGAAAATCCGCCGTAACCCCTATCCGCTGGTGCTGACCTGCCTGCGCGAAAGCGGCGTCTACGCGTTCTTCACCCGCAGCTCCGCCGCCAATATTCCGGTGAATATGGCGCTGTGTGAAAAGCTGAATCTGGATCGCGATACCTATTCGGTCTCCATTCCGCTGGGGGCGACCATCAATATGGCGGGCGCGGCGATCACGATCACCGTGCTGACGCTGGCGGCGGTGCATACGCTGAATATTCCGGTGGATCTGCCGACGGCGCTGCTGCTGAGCGTGGTCGCTTCGCTGTGCGCCTGCGGCGCCTCCGGCGTGGCGGGCGGTTCGCTGCTGCTGATCCCGCTGGCCTGTAATATGTTTGGGATCCCGAACGATGTGGCGATGCAGGTGGTTGCCGTCGGCTTTATTATCGGCGTGCTGCAGGATTCCTGCGAAACGGCGCTCAACTCCTCCACCGACGCCCTGTTTACCGCCGCGGCCTGCATAGCAGAAGATGACCAGCTGGCGAAAAACGCCCTGCGCAGCTGATGCCTTTCCCCTCCGCTATCGGGCGGAGGGGCTCTCTTCCTGGACTGCGTTTTCAACCTTAAACGGATCGATACCGCGCTTTTGCATCCGGCGGAAGCGAATGATATTCAGCCCGTTGACGATCAGAAAACTGCCTTCAATCAGCGTCCCACCAATCGAACCCAGCCACAGATTATGCGTGACCCAGCAGGCGGTCGAGCACCACATCACGCAGCGGACGGTCAGCCCTTTGCAACGAAACAGCGCCCAGGTGCTGGCGACGGTGCCAATGATCGGCAGCAGCTCCATGGCATGCTGCAGTTTGCCCAGGCCGAGGATCAACGTCAGGAGGATAAAGACGGTCATCACCCACAGGCTACGGGTGCGTAAGGAAATGACCGTACGTAGCGCATTGAGCCCGGCGCTCATTCCGGCCGACCCGGCGCCCATCAGGAAAAAATGGACGCCGATAATAGCGCTATAGACCGCCAGCTGTAGCCTGAAACGGCGTTCATCGCGGTTGATAAAGGTGGTAATGCCGATAAGAAAGGCGATGACGCCGACCCCCTGGGCCAGCCAATACGCGGTCATGAAAGCTCCCTGACTGAAAAAAACAAACGGCGCTTCACTGGCTGAAACGCCGCTGTTACGAGCCCGATGGCGTTACGCTATCAGGCCGATACACGTTCTACGCCCCTGGGCGCCAATGTGAATACACCTTTACAGGGTAACACCGCTTTTAAAGATGGCCAGTTCGCGGAAGTCATTCTGTTCATTACAGGTCGGTTTACCGTTAGCGAAAGCCACAATGGCATCCACAAACTCCTCCAGCAGCTGCGGCATCGCTTTGCCATGGATCAGTTGCCCGGCATCAAAGTCGATCCAGTGCTTTTTCTTCGCCGCCAGTTCGCTGTTGGTGGCGATCTTCACCGTCGGCACAAAGCCGCCGTACGGCGTGCCGCGTCCGGTGCTAAACAACACCATATGACAGCCGGCGCCGGCCAGCGCGCTGGTGGCGACCGCATCGTTGCCCGGCGCGCTCAGCAAATTCAGACCATGAACCTTCAGGCGCTCGCCGTAGCGCAGGACATCCACCACCTGGCTGGAACCCGCTTTCTGAGTACAGCCCAGCGACTTATCTTCCAGGGTGGTGATCCCCCCGGCTTTGTTACCCGGGGAAGGGTTTTCGTAAATAGGCTGGTCGTGTGCGATAAAGTACTGCTTAAAGTCATTGACCATGGTCACCAGCTTGTCGAAGGTCGCTTCGTCACGGCAGTGACTCATCAGCAGCTGTTCAGCACCGAACATCTCCGGCACTTCGGTCAGCACCGTGGTGCCGCCGTTGGCGATCACATAGTCTGAGAAGCGGCCCAGCATCGGGTTAGCGGTAATGCCCGACAGGCCGTCCGATCCCCCGCACTCGAGACCAAACTTCAGCTCGCTCAATTTACCCGGCTGGCGTTTATCCTGACGCATCACTTCATACAGCTGATGCAGATGCGCAACCCCCGCTTCCACTTCATCGTCCTGGTGCTGGCAAACCATAAAGTGCACACGCTGCGGGTCAAACTCGCCCAGCGTTTCGCGAAAGGCATCCACCTGGTTGTTTTCACAGCCAAGGCCAACCACCAGTACCGCCCCGGCGTTCGGGTGACGAACCATATTTTGCAGCATGGTGCGAGTGTTGATGTGGTCATCCCCAAGCTGCGAGCAGCCATAGGTGTGGCTGAAGAGATGCACCCCATCGATATCCTCAGCGCCATACGTCTCTTTCAGGAAACGGTTCTGCATTTGTCTGGCCATCGCGTTGACGCAGCCGACGGTCGGCAGGATCCACAGCTCATTGCGCACGCCGACGTCACCGTTGGCGCGACGATAAATCTGCACTTCGCGATCCGCAGGCTGTGGCGGTTGGGCAACCCGGTCCGGTTGATAGCGATACGCGTCAAGGTCGCTGAGATTGGTGCGCGTATTGTGCGCATGAACATGCTCGCCCGGCGCGATATCCGCCAGCGCATGGCCAATCGGCAACCCGTACTTAACGACGTTTTCCCCTTTCGCGATAGCGCGCAGTGCAAACTTGTGGCCGCGAACGATATCCTGGCCGAGGGTGACCGAATCCTTATCAATCGTCACCACACTACCGGCAGCGATATCCGCCAGCGCGACCGCGACGTTATCCTGCGAATGGATTTTAATGTATTGCATATCAACCGACCTCTGGCCTTAGTTCAGTTCAATGGCGAAATAGTCACGCGCATTGTTAAAGCAAATGTTTTTCACCATCTCGCCCAGCAGCGCGATATCCGCAGGCGCTTCGCCGGCAGCCACCCAGCGGCCGATCATCTGGCACAGAATGCGGCGGAAGTATTCGTGGCGCGTGTAGGAGAGGAAGCTGCGGCTGTCGGTCAGCATCCCGACGAAGCGGCTCAGCAGGCCGAGCTGCGCCAGCTGGGTCATCTGCCGCTCCATGCCGTCTTTCTGATCGTTGAACCACCAGCCGGAGCCGAACTGCATCTTGCCTGGCATGCCTTCACCCTGGAAGTTACCGATCATGGTGCCCAGCACTTCGTTATCGCGCGGGTTCAGGCAGTAGAGAATGGTTTTCGGCAGCAGGTTTTCTTCGTTCTGCTTGCTCAGCAGCTTAGACAGCTCTTCCGCCATCGGGCGATCGTTGATCGAATCGAAGCCCACATCCGGGCCTAACAGTTTGAACTGACGCAGGTTGTTGTTACGCAGCGCACCGATATGGTACTGCTGTACCCAACCGCGACGGGCATATTCTGCGCCGAGGAACACCAGCACCGCGGTTTTGAACTGCGCCACTTCGTGTTCGCTGAGGGTCTCGCCAGCCAGACGGCGCGCCAGAATGGCGTCCAGCTCGGCGTCGGTCGCTTCCGCAAACAGCACCACGTCCAGCGCGTGGTCGGAGACCTTGCAGCCGTGTGCGGCAAAGTGGTCCAGACGTTTGGTCAGAGCGCTTTGCAGGTCCGCAAAACGGCGAATATAGGTATTGGACACCTCACCCAGCTTCGCCATGTAGTCATTAAAGGTCGCCTGTTCAATGTTGAATGCTTTATCCGGGCGCCAGCTCGGCAGCACTTTGATATCAAAGGAGGTATCTTTGGCGACAACCGCATGGTGCTCGAGAGAATCAATCGGATCGTCGGTGGTACCGACCATCTTCACATTCATCTGCTTCATGATCCCGCGGGCGGAGAAGGCGTCCTGAGCCAGTAAATCATTGCACTGGTCCCAGATCTCATCGGCGGTGGATGGAGACAACAGCTTACCTGTAATACCAAAAGGGCGACGCAGCTCTAAATGGGTCCAGTGGTATAACGGGTTGCCAATAGTGTGCGGCACCGTTGCCGCCCAGGCGTCAAATTTCTCGCGATCGGATGCATCACCGGTACACAGACGCTCCGGTACGCCGTTAGTGCGCATTGCGCGCCATTTGTAGTGATCGCCTTTCAGCCAGATGTCATACAGATTTTTGAAGCGATAGTTTTCGGCAACCTGCTGCGGCGGAAGGTGGCAATGGTAGTCGAAAATCGGCTGATCTTTGGCGTAATCGTGGTACAGACGGCGAGCAAATTCGGTATCGAGTAGAAAATCTTCAGTCATAAACGGTGTCATTCGCGTGTCCTCTTCGCTCCGTAGCGGGAGCCTTTCAGATGATTGACTACAATGCTGACAAAGTTATCACACCAATTTCTACAGACCGAGCTGTTTTTCGTGAGTTAGATCAATAAACGTCGATAAAAAAACGACCGCCTCATTGGAAAACACCCCGGTAGGGCGCGCCATTTCTGGCTTTCCCGGTAAGGGCTAAAGACCACACTAACTTTCCCACTTTTGTGACAGTACTCAACTTTTAAAGTTGTATGACAAGTTATCTTTCTGCCGTCGCAACATATAAACCGACGGAATGCATTACCGGTGTTTATGGCATCGGCTTATACGGAATGGACACCGACTTTCAACATAACAACTGATGGTAAGGTTCGGGCCAGAGGGGGATCCCCCCTCCTGAACCCTCCGTTTCGCTTTCCCGACCGCGTATTGCCGTCAGGAAAGGCCGCACCTGATGCGGAAAGATAACAGACGATGAGGTTTACATGCGTAAAATTAAAGGGTTACGTTGGTACATGATTGCGCTGGTGACGCTAGGCACCGTGCTGGGCTACCTGACCCGTAACACCGTGGCGGCGGCCGCGCCGACGCTGATGGAAGAGTTACACATCTCGACTCAACAGTACTCCTATATCATTGCAGCCTATTCCGCTGCCTACACCGTCATGCAGCCTGTCGCGGGTTACGTCCTCGATATTCTCGGGACCAAAATCGGCTATGCCTTCTTTGCTATCGCCTGGGCGATATTCTGCGGCTCAACCGCGCTGGCAGGCAGCTGGGGCGGCCTGGCGCTGGCTCGCGGCGCAGTCGGCGCAGCGGAAGCCGCGATGATCCCTGCCGGGCTGAAAGCCAGTTCTGAATGGTTCCCGGCAAAAGAGCGCTCTATCGCGGTGGGCTACTTCAACGTCGGTTCCTCTATTGGCGCCATGATCGCGCCGCCGTTGGTGGTGTGGGCGATTGTCATGCACAGCTGGCAGATGGCGTTCATCATCTCCGGGGTATTGAGCTTCGCCTGGGCCATCGCCTGGCTTATCTTCTACAAACACCCGCGCGACCAGAAAAAATTATCTGACGAAGAACGCGACTACATCATTGGCGGTCAGGAGTCTCAGCATCAGACCAATAACGCGAAGAAAATGTCGCCGTGGCAGATCCTGCGCAACCGTCAGTTCTGGGGTATCGCCCTGCCGCGCTTCCTCGCCGAGCCGGCCTGGGGGACCTTTAACGCCTGGATCCCGCTGTTCATGTTTAAGGTTTACGGCTTTAACCTGAAAGAGATCGCGATGTTCGCCTGGATGCCGATGCTGTTCGCCGACCTCGGCTGCATCGTGGGCGGTTACCTGCCGCCGCTGTTCCAGCGCTGGTTTGGCGTCAACCTGATCGTGTCGCGTAAAATGGTGGTCACCATGGGCGCCCTGCTGATGATTGGCCCGGGGATGATCGGCCTGTTCACCAGCCCGTACGTGGCGATTGCCCTGCTGTGCATCGGCGGGTTCGCTCACCAGGCGCTGTCCGGGGCGCTGATCACCCTCTCTTCCGACGTCTTTGGCCGTAACGAAGTCGCTACCGCCAACGGTCTGACCGGGATGGCCGCCTGGCTGGCGAGCACCATGTTCGCCCTGGTTGTCGGCGCGCTGGCAGACACCATCGGCTTCAGCCCGCTGTTTGCGGTACTGGCCGTCTTTGACCTGCTGGGCGCGCTGGTTATCTGGACGGTGCTGAAAAACAAACCGGCTGACGATGACTCGACGCCGCTTAGCAGCCGCAAACCCGCCACGCAGAGTTAGATCATGTGCTGATATGACCGCTTATCGAGCCGCCTTCTCAGGCGGCTTTTTCATGCCTGCCAGTGGTGGAAAGCGTGTAAAAGTGGTATAACAAATCGAATACTGTCGCCATCTTGCGGGAGCGAATATGGAAATCATTGAACCACGCCGTCTGTATCAGCAGCTTGCCGCTGAGCTGAAGACGCGCATCGAACAAGGTGTCTACCTTGTAGGGGATAAGCTGCCCGCCGAGCGCTTTATCGCCGATGAAAAAAACGTCAGCCGCACCGTGGTTCGTGAAGCCATTATCATGCTGGAAGTGGAAGGGTATGTCGAAGTCCGCAAAGGGTCGGGTATTCATGTCATCTCCAACCATCCCAAGTACCAGCAGGTGGCCGATGAAAGCCTTGAATTCGCCAACTATGGCCCTTTTGAACTCCTGCAGGCGCGGCAGCTAATTGAAAGCAATATTGCTGAATTCGCGGCGACTCAGGTGACCAAACAGGACATCATGAAGCTGATGGAGATTCAGGAGAAAGCGCGCAACGAGAAGTGTTTCCGCGACTCCGAGTGGGATCTCCAGTTCCACGTCCAGGTGGCGCTGGCCACGCAGAACAGTGCGCTGGCGGCGATCGTGGAAAAAATGTGGACCCAGCGCGTGCATAACCCGTACTGGAAAAAGCTGCATGAGCATATCGACCTGCGCACGGTCGATAACTGGTGCGACGATCACGATCAGATCCTGAAAGCCCTGCTGCGTAAAGATCCCAACGCCGCCAAGCTGGCGATGTGGCAGCATCTGGAAAATACCAAGCAAATGCTGTTTAACGAAACCAGCGATGACTTTGAATTTAATGCCGATCGCTACTTATTTGCCGATAATCCGGTAGTTCATCTCGATACGGCGGCCAACAGCGCGAAATAAGCGCTTATCCTGACGGCGCGCGGCCCCTGCGCGCCTGCCCGCCACGCGGACTGGAGTAAGTAAAACATATATAGTGTCAGCCTGTGTAAATCCTCTCGCCTCCCACCGTCGCAATCAGCAAAATCAACGAGCAACACCTTGCAATTTCTCTGACGTAAAGTCAGCTGATTTGTTACAATTAGATGCATTTTGCCGTTCTGGGGGTAAGTGTTTACTTACTTCAGTCTTATACAGGGAAGCGTTCAGAGCGCCTAAGCAGCGACCAAAATCTCATAAAAATCTTGTCGCCCAACATGCCACGCGCTCAGACGTGCCGTTAACCGATGTACCAGGAATCGTGAATGGAACTTTTAACCCAGTTATTGAATGCCTTGTGGGCTCAGGATTACGAAACGCTCGCGAATCCCTCCATGATTGGCATGCTGTATTTTGTCTTGTTTATGATTTTGTTCCTTGAGAACGGGTTACTGCCTGCCGCGTTTTTACCGGGGGATAGTCTGCTTGTACTCGTGGGCGTGCTGATCGCCAAAGGGGCGATGGGCTTTCCGGAAACCTTACTGCTGCTTACCGCCGCCGCCAGCCTCGGCTGCTGGCTGAGCTACATTCAGGGGCGCTGGCTGGGCAATACGCGGATCGTGCAAAACTGGCTGTCGCATCTGCCCTCTCACTATCATCAACGCGCGCATCACCTGTTTCATAAGCATGGGCTCTCCGCGCTGCTGATCGGCCGCTTTATCGCCTTCGTGCGTACGCTGTTGCCGACGATTGCCGGCCTTTCAGGCCTCAATAACGCTCGCTTTCAGTTCTTTAACTGGATGAGCGGCCTGCTGTGGGTGCTCATCCTGACCTCGCTGGGCTATCTGCTGGGCAAAACCCCGGTATTCCTCAAGTATGAAGATCAGCTGATGTCCTGCCTGATGCTCCTTCCGGTCGCGCTGCTGGTCTTCGGACTGATCGGCTCGCTGGTGGTGCTGTGGAAGAAAAAATACAGAAGCCGGGGCTAATGATGGTCATTAAACGCCCCTCCCTGCGCCAGCTGAGCTGGCTGCTGGGTGGCTCTCTTGTGCTCTGCGCGCTGTTCTGGCTCTGGCTGGCAGTGCAGCAGCAGGAGGCCACGCTGGCGATCCGTCCGGTTGGCCAGGGCGTCAGCATGCCGGACGGCTTCTCCGTCTGGCATCATCTCGACGCCAACGGTATCCGCTTTAAGAGCATTACGCCGCAAAAAGATGGCCTGCTGATTAAGTTCGACTCCACCGCCCAGGGCGCGGCGGCGAAAGAGGTTCTCGGTCGCGCTCTGCCACATGGTTATATTATCGCCCTGCTGGAGGACGATAACTCGGCCACCGCCTGGTTATCCCGTCTGCGCGACGCGCCTCACCGGCTCGGGTAAACTACCGCCGTACTGCGTTTTTTACGCAGTCTGGTGGTTTCCTGCATTTGTTACTATGCTTAAACCTGCGGGAATCAACGCATTCCCGTTCACCATCGGGAACGGGTATATCCTCCGGGTATACCCTCAGACAATGGAAGGTACTATCCATGAAACACCGCATCGCTCTGCTTCTGGCCCTGACTTCACTTAGCGCCAGCGCCATAGCAGCCTCTCCCTGCCAGGAAAAAGAGCAGGATATTCAACGAGAGATCAGCTATGCCGAAAAGCATCATAATCAAAGTCGCATTGATGGGCTAAATACCGCGCTACGTCAGGTACGGGAAAACTGCAGCGACAGTAAACTCAAAGCCGATCATCAGCAAAAAATTGCCAAACAGCGGGAAGAGATCGCTGAACGTCAGCGCGATCTGCAGGAAGCCCGGAAGAAAGGCGATGCGGACAAAATCAACAAACGCCAGCATAAACTCAATGAAGCGCAACAGGAGTTAAAAACGCTGGAGTCTCGGGACTACTAATAACAGTTAACTTTCGCAACACGGACCACGCTACAGGAGAACGACATGGCTAAAGAGAATGTGACTGACGACCTTCGTGCAGAACTGAAAACGCTGGCGGATACCCTGGAGGAAGTTCTGAATTCCTCAGCGGACAAGTCGAAAGAAGAGATTGGTAAACTGCGTAGTAAAGCAGAGAGCGCGCTAAAAGAGAGTCGTGCCCGCCTGGGTGAAACCAGCGATGCGATTTTGCGTCAAACGCGCGAGACCGCCGCGCGGGCGGATGATTATGTTCGCGAAAATCCGTGGACAGGAGTCGGGATTGGTGCCGCCGTCGGGCTGGTGCTGGGTGTCCTGCTGTCGCGTCGCTGATTATGGCGAATACTCAACACACGCAGGGGCCAGGCCAGCGCGTGTTCTCCATTGGCCAGCGTATCGTCACGCTGCTGGCCGAAATGGTGGAAACACGGCTGCGCCTGGTCGTCGTGGAGCTGGAGGAGGAGAAAGCCAACCTCTTCCAGCTGCTGATCATGACCGGACTGACGCTGCTGTTTGCCGCGTTTGGCCTCATGAGTCTGCTGGTGCTGGTTATCTGGGCCGTTGACGCCCAGTACCGCCTGCACGTCATGATCGCCACCACCGTCGTTCTGCTCCTCGCCGCCGCGATCGTGGGTATCCTTACCCTACGTAAGGCGCGCCGCTCCACGCTGCTGCGCCTGACGCGTAAAGAGCTGGAGAACGACCGTGCCCTTCTGGAGGACGATAAACCGTGAATGGCCGACAGGAGCGTGAACGGCAAAAGGCGCTGCTGCTGCGCCAGATCCAGCAGCAACGACTGGAGCTTAGCGCCTGTCGTCGCCACTGGCTGGAGGCGACAGCGCCCCTCGATCGCGGCTGGCATACGCTGCTGAGTTTACGTTCGTGGCTGATGGTTGGCAGCGGTTTGATGGCCGTCTGGTCCATACGACACCCGCACTTTTTGATGTGCTGGACCAAACGCGGTCTCGGACTGTGGAGCACCTGGCGGATGGTCCGCGGGATCCTGCGCCAGTCGTCAACACACTAGCAGCCCGGAGCGCGGGCGCTTATCCCGGCGCCCCGCTCTGCCATTTCCCCGTCCGATACAATACGCCGTTCGCGGCAGACGGGGCCTTCGCCGCAACCCGCGGTTAGCCCCCCTCAGATCTCAATTCATTCCGCTCAGCCACCCGATATCGGGACGGGTAGTTCCCCTCGTCGCCAGAAAATTTCTCCTCACCGCACTTATTGCTCAGAAACTTTGAAGTAGATCTACAGTTTTCCTTGCTAACAATTCCCTCTCCGCCTCGTTACTATCCTCTCCATCGACAGCAACACCGTGTAACCACGCGGGATTGCGTTAAAAAACAAAACTGCCGCCCTTTGGGTTTTCTGGAGTAAGAAATGAAAAAATTAGAAGATGTTGGTGTACTGGTAGCGCGTATTCTGATGCCGATTCTGTTTATCACTGCTGGATGGGGCAAAATCACTGGTTACGCCGGAACCCAGCAGTATATGGAAGCCATGGGCGTGCCGGGAGCACTGCTGCCGCTGACCATTCTCCTTGAATTCGGCGGCGGTCTGGCGATTCTGTTCGGTTTCCTGACCCGTACCACCGCGTTGTTCACCGCAGGCTTTACGCTGCTGACCGCGTTCCTGTTCCACAGCAACTTTGCGGAAGGCGTGAACTCGCTGATGTTCATGAAAAACCTGACCATTGCTGGCGGTTATCTGCTGCTGGCCATTACCGGACCGGGCGCATTCAGCATCGACCGCGTACTGAATAAAAAGTGGTAAGCGCACTATACTGAGTAAAAATCTAAAAAAAGCGAGGGGATATCTCCTCGCTTTTGCTATCTGCAGGAGGAAGTAATGGGACAATTAGTCGACGGCGTCTGGCAAGATACCTGGTATGACACCAAATCCACCGGAGGACGATTCAAGCGTTCCGTTTCGGCCTTCCGTAACTGGCTCACGGCCGATGGCGCGCCGGGGCCTGCGGGCGAAGGTGGCTTTGCCGCGGAAAAAGACCGTTATCATCTGTATGTTTCTTTAGCCTGCCCGTGGGCGCACCGCACGTTAATTCTGCGCAAGCTGAAAGGACTGGAACCCTTTATATCCGTCTCCGTGGTCAATCCGCTGATGCTGGAAAACGGCTGGACCTTCGCCGATGATTTCCCTGGTGCTACCGGCGACCAGCTCTATCATCATCAGTTCCTCTATCAGCTCTATCTGCAGGCTGACCCGCACTATACCGGTCGCGTCACGGTCCCGGTATTGTGGGACAAAAAGCAGCAGACCATCGTCAGCAATGAGTCGGCAGAAATCATCCGCATGTTTAATACCGCCTTCGATGGTCTGGGCGCCAGAGCCGGGGATTACTATCCGCCGGCGCTGCGGGAAAAAATCGATGAACTGAACGGCTGGATCTACGACAACGTCAACAACGGCGTGTATAAGGCCGGCTTTGCCACCAGCCAGCAGGCTTACGACGAAGCGGTCGAGGCGGTCTTTACTTCACTGGAGCGGCTGGAGCAGATCCTCGGTCAGCATCGTTACCTGACGGGAAATCAGCTGACGGAAGCCGATATTCGCCTGTGGACCACGCTGGTACGGTTCGACCCGGTATATGTGACGCATTTTAAATGCGACAAACGGCGCATTAGCGATTACCTCAACCTGTACGGTTTTCTGCGCGATATCTACCAGATGCCCGGCATCGCGGAGACGGTGAGTATTCCGCATATCCGCCACCACTATTACCGCAGCCATAAAACCATTAATCCAACCGGCATTATCTCCATTGGACCGCAACAGGATCTCAACGAACCCCACGGCCGCGATCAGCGCTTCCGTTGATCTTTCGGGCGCCAGTGATGGCGCCCAATAATTCAGAAAACAGATATTTACCCACCATTCATTCACGTCTATTCTTATTGCGATCGCTTAAAAAACAAGTGATTGACGGTTAATTGAGGCGTAGAAATGGACTGGTATCTCAAGGCATTAAAAAACTATATAGGATTTGGCGGCCGTGCGCGGCGCAAAGAGTACTGGATGTTTATTCTGGTCAACCTCATCCTGACCGGCGTATTGAGCATCATCGATAAAATGCTGGGCTGGCAGCGGGCGGGCGGCGAAGGCATTCTGACGACCATCTATGGCGTACTGGTCTTTTTACCGTGGTGGGCGGTGCAGTTTCGGCGTCTGCATGACACCGACCGCTCAGCCTGGTGGCTGCTGCTGCTGTTGATCCCGGTCATCGGCTGGCTGGTGATCCTGATCTTTAACTGCCAGCGCGGCACCGAAGGCAACAATCGCTTCGGACCCGATCCGAAACCCTTCTCCTATTAATCTTCCCGCTCCTCCCGCTAGCGGGAGGAGCGTCTTCTCGACTAGCGTCCCGCAAACAGCTTAGGGATTTCGCGCAGACACCAGGACTTCGCCTCGCCCATACTGTCCCGCCGCCAGGCCATGATTATGTCAATTTCATTGGTGTATTCCGGGCTGACGACCCGCAGACGCCCTTCGGCAATATCCTTCTCCACCAGCGGATAGGGCATGGTCGCCACGCCTAGCCCGGCCAGCAGTGCCTGGCGCTTATCTTCAATGGTACTCACCGTTAAGCGCGGCTGTTTATCCAGCAGCTGAACGGTAAGGACGGGCCGCTCGCGTGCGGTATCCGCTACTGCGACGCCGCGGTATTTCACGCGGGTCACTTCCGAGAGCGGTTCCGGCTCCTGGTGGATCGGGTGATCCGGCGCCGCGACGTACACACTGAGCACCGAATAGAGTTTGCGCGAGTTAATCTCCGAGGAGGAACGAAAATGCATATCCGGCGCGACAACAATATCCGCCCGCCCCTGCTCCAGCCGCTCCCAGGCGCCGGCCAGCACCTCGGTGATAATCGACAACTGCGTATTAGATTTGGTCGCCAGTTTTTCAATTAGCGGAAACAGATCCGGGGTGGGCACCAGCGCTTCGGTGACGATCGTCAGGTGGGTTTCCCAACCGCGCGACAACGCTTCCGCATCGGTGGTGAGTTTATCCGCCGCTTCGAGCAGCACGCGCCCGCGTTCCAGGAGCATCCGTCCAACGTTGGTGAACTTCGTGCGATGACCTGAGCGGTCAAACAGCACCACGTCCAGCTCCTCTTCCAGTTTTTGCATGGTATAGCTCAGGGCGGAAGGCACGCGTCCCAGCTCATCAGCCGCGGCAGCAAAGCTCCCACGGCGGTCGATCGCATCCATCACACGCAACGCTTCCAGCGTTAATGCTCTCTCTTTGGCCATCGCTTTCTCATTCAGGAAATTTGAACATACCGGGCAGAATATCTGGCTAACAATACAGCGTCCATACCTTTACCATTGATTTAGTGTAAAGAGAGGTCAAGAACATGATTACTACCCGAACAGCCAAACAATGCGGACAAGCAGACTTCGGCTGGCTGCAGGCCCGCTACACCTTCTCCTTTGGCCACTACTTCGACCCGAAATTACTGGGCTTCGCGTCCTTGCGCGTCCTCAACCAGGAAGTGCTGGCGCCCGGCGCTTCCTTCCAGGCCAGGACGTACCCAAAAGTCGATATCCTGAACCTGATTCTGGAAGGCGAAGCGGAGTATCGCGACAGCGACGGCAACCACGTGCAGGCCAAAGCCGGTGAAGCGCTGCTTATCGCTACCCAGCCTGGCGTGAGCTATAGCGAGCATAATCTGAGCAAAGAGCAGTCGTTAACGCGAATGCAGCTGTGGCTCGACGCTTGCCCGCGGCGGGAAAACCCGCTACAGCAGAAAACCGAAGTGGTGAGCGCACCGCTGCAGCTGCTGGCCTCGCCGGAGGGAGAGAACGGCAGTCTCCAGCTTCGCCAGCAGGCCTGGGTCTACCATATCGCACTGGAGAAAGGAGAGCAGATTAGCGTGCAGCTGCATGGCCCACGCGCTTACCTGCAGTCAATCCACGGCACCGTACATGCCGTCGCGCAGGAACAACAAAAACAGGCTCTCACCTGTGGTGACGGCGCATTTATTCGTGACGAAGCTAACATTACCCTCGTCGCCGATACGCCGCTGCGCGCTTTGCTGATAGATTTACCGGTGTAACAACGGAAGGGATGGAGTCTGTCAGTGAGTAAAAAGAAAAACAGAAAAAAGGCGTCCCCGACGCCATCAGCCCCGACGCAGCCGGAAACCGCCGGCGTCGTCAGCTTTGGTTATGATGAGATGCTGAGCGAACTGGAAGCCATTGTTGTCGAAGCGGAGATTCGTCTGCGGGATGAAGAAAGTCTCGCCTGAAAAGGCAATATCAATGATTCGATTTTCGTTTATAGCCTGAAGATAATATCGGCCCCGAAAGGGGCCGATGGCATTATTCGCTCAGCGCGTCGGCAAGATCTTTTTTCACCTGGGTACGCTGCTCCGGCGTCAGGACCTGATTCACATCGAAATAATACTTCACGCGGTAATAACGCACCTGCTGATCGATCTTACTGAAGGCAGCCAGCTGATCCTTGACCGCCTTTTCATCCCATTTTCCGGAATCAATCACGTTAATCAGGGCGCCATCTTTAATGTCTTGCTGCGAAATCTGTTGAACATTATTTTCCAGTTGCTGATGCAGGCTTTTAATTTTCGCAACCTGATCGCTGGTGAGTTTTAAGTGCTGGACAATAGGGTCCTGCGCCGGCGCTGGCGCCGCCTGCACGTCCGCGGCTTGCGCAGACAGAGAGAAACCGGTAGTCAGAAGGGCTGCAAACGCAATACGGGTCATTAATTTCATTGTTTTATCGGATTTGTTGAATAAATCGAACTTTTGCTGAGTTGAAGGATCAGATCACGCATCTTCC
>OKIZ01000030.1_pt1 | contig 101015 bp, 101 predicted proteins | sample 1610951 | NCBI WGS metagenome assembly OKIZ01 (sample SAMN04436700, study PRJEB24849) | human gut metagenome | biome: human gut; feature: NICU; material: stool | host: Homo sapiens | place: USA: Saint Louis, MO | collected 2010-07-22 | reverse complement strand
CTGCATCAACATCTGGCAATCCCTCCTTTAGTGTTCTGAGGCAATTGCAATATCTCTGTGAACTTACACATACTCTGCTTGTCTGAGGTATCGGCTCACCATAACCGCCCAGCCTGATGTTATCAGCGTGTAGCGGCTTGTTTTTCTCTTTGATAAAATTGATTCGCAAATGATTAAAACATCAACTGGTGAAAATATGAGTAAGTACTCAGACCTTTTACAGATAATCAAGTCCCGGGTTTGTCAAAATAACAACTTCCCCCAAACATTACTGGCAGACTCACACAGTTACAGAGCCAGGCAGGTTTGGTATCGAATAGGACAAATATTCACTCTTGAATGTATTCTCGATGAGTACAGGAAACATTTTTCATCGGATTATTATTATCTTGATAACGATAAGGCTCTTCATCACCTTATCTTCGAAATGACCAAGTGGAAACCTGAAGAGATTAGAAGACTCTCGCTAAACGACTGTCTCTTTATCATTGCCAGTCAACTAAAGCCCAGTTATATGTCAGAAGATGCTGCCGCTGTCCTGGCGTCACTCAATCTGCCGACTGGCCACTATCCTGTTGAGGATTTTCCACAAGAGGACTGGGATCCCAGGGAAAACTCAGTATTCCTTCAAAGCTACCAGTAGCGACTCGCCCAATCTCCGCAGAGATCTGACTCAGCCGCTCCTCAAGAGCGGCTTATTCTGCTATCAGACGGTTGAAGTGGGCAAGATAGATTTTCTGTTGCCCAAGCCAGTCTTCAAGCTGTTGAGTGGTCATGCCCGGATTAAAAAAATATGGCTGCTGCATCGCTTCCCCCAGAAAAGCAAAACCCCGCCGGTTGGCAGGGTTCAGAATCAGTTTCATTTGGATGTACGTATCCATGATTAGAAGAATACAGGACAATTTTATGCAAAGTCAACTCTATCGTGCAAAAATTTGCCGCCATCTGTTTCGATCACATCAATAAATGGTCGCCTTCTCAAATTCAGCCGCTGCCTGTCTCTCTCCTTTGTGAAGCATATCCACCAGCCCTTCATAGAACGGCTTCCAGTTGCGTGACCACGAAGACTGATGGAGATCCGGGAGACGCTTCAGAATGGCGCGGTGTACCGTCGCAGAGGGTACAACAGAGAAGCCATTACCAGAGCAGCGTTCACATGTTTTGAAAACCGGTGCGCCAAGTTCTTTGGTCGCTTTGCGATCTAAGACCTCCCCTTTACCACTACACCTGCATCGCGCATGGATCACTTTCTTTCCTCCGCAGACTCCACAGACCCTTTTCACCAGTTCATTTCTAATCTTTGGGGCCTTCACTTCGACACCGTCAGCATCGAAAATACCGGGGTGCTTAATTACATCTTCATGGCGGGAAATAAAGCCGGTACCGCTGCAGCTTTGACACGTTGCTCTGGTGGCCGCCGAACGTGAGTATTCCGCAAAGGCAAATTGCGCCAGCGTCAACATGCAGGCGCCGAGCTTGTCACCAGCGGCTTTGCGGACATTTTTAGGAGCGTTTTTGATGGCAAACTGCGCCAGCGCCTGAATTGCAAGCTGTTCGTCCGTTTTGCTGATACCAGCCTTTCCGAGGAAAGCGGCAAGGCCGAAGCGCGCACGACTGCTGGTTGTACCGATGGCCGCCATAACATCTGTTCCGGTCAGGCGATTTGGTGTTGTGCTTTTCACGTCGTCGCTGATGTGCATACCCTGAGGGCTGAAATGTTTTAAGGATGCTTCGAGTTTCATGCTTTCAGTAACCCCTCTTGTTTCCATATAGCCAAAGTTCTGAGCACGCCTTCGGCATGCATCAGGCGCAGTTCGTCGCGGGTGTAATCAGTGGTTTTCTTTCTGCCATCGATGAGATCGTGGCAAGCATTACAGGCAATAGCCGCCTGGGTATCGTCCGGCTTGCATCCAGTTCCGCAGGTACCCGCCAGGCGATAATGCGCCAGTACGCTAGTTTCAGGATTGCCATTGCAGTACCCGGGGATCCGTACCGTGCATTCGCGGCCTCGGGCCGCTTTGCGAAGGTTCGCCATACTCACCCCCACATCCTGTTGCGCCAGCGAGAGTCTGGCCGCGGCGGATTTTTGTCCTCCACCAGCTGCGCGCTGACGGTCCATGTCATAAAGTCTGGGTTTAAGCTTCGTTCGACCTTTACGCCCCGCTGGCGATATCTCGCCATCAGGTCGTCGGCCTGCTGCGTTGTGCATTCGTGATGGTGAAACCATGAGTATTTCATCGGCATCACCCCGCGAAGCTTAAAAGCTGGTTTGCGGCGTTCTCAGCTTCCTGCAGGCTGTTGAACGAACGAGAGAGGATCCACCGCCAGAGAACATCCAGCGATGCTTTGTACAGTTCCTGAAATTCGCATTCGTCCATGCTGGCGAAAGATATGCTACGAGGGTGTTTTTTCAGTGTACCGTCCGGCAGCTGTATGGCGTCATAGTGGCCGGCTTCAACGATGACCCACGCCCGGTAAGCATCGAAAGATTTGCAAATACTGATATAGCCGGATCGCTTCTCGGCTATACGGTCGAGATATTGCCCGGCGGCATCAAGTAACGCCGATTCACTCCCGCCATATGCAGCAAGGAATTTGGCGTAACCTGTGATAAGCCTGCGCTCATTAGACGAAATCGCCCCGCCGGTAGGTTCCCAATATTCAAAACCGAGATTGAGTAAAGCAAAGTAACGGCGGTGAAACGCCGGATTGCGGACAAGCTTAAAGTCGGCCTCCAGAACGGCGCCGAGCTTGCATTTTGATTGCAAGAAATCGCTGGTCTCCTGCGTGGCAGGGATCAGTAAACCTTGTGACTGCTTTATTAAGTGCAATTGCGCCATGGTTTCTCTCCGTGGCGCAGTAGGTCAACGGTTGTTCAGGCCGTTGATTTCATATTATCAGAAGGCGGGATAACCCGGTAGCCGAGGCGATGAAGAAAACTGGTCATTGCGTTGAGATTAAATACTCCCTCGTCCTCAAGCAGTGGTCGCATAGAAGTAACACCATTTGCCGTGTATACCAGAACCCGGCCTGCTGCCCTGATGCTGCCAATAACTTCACCTGTAGAACGTTTAACCAGATCGTAGTACTCATTACTCTCATTGCGCATCCCTACCTCCCGGAAGCAAATCATATACTGTGTTTTTATACAGTATAAATTAATGTTAAATCACTTACATGTGAAAATTTCACGGTAGCGGAAGATATGATGGCGGATGAAGGTCGTCCTACAAGCCCCTAATTTTCAAAGGAGATAACCAAAATCGAAACTTTGGTGCTTTTGTTTATTTTTACCGGTTGACGGAGGTAAAAGCTTTGCACGTTGGCCAAAGGCATATTTTGTGTGTTGTACAAGTCCCTATTTGATCAATGCAGTGATGAAATAGCAAAATATGATATTTAGTTAAAATAACCGAAGATTTTGCAGCATTAAAATCCAAATTATTTGGAAATATCCATATGACATATTGCACCGCCTTTCTGACAAAAGATGAGTAATGGTTAATGACAAGGAACAAGTGTTAATAAACACCGGTGCAGGTTTGGTTCATTAGGTGGAACATCTGGCGTTCTGCCTGGTCTTCTCCTGATAGCGTGCGCAAGGACGAAAGCGACCCATTATCGCAGGTAAGGTGGAAGTGGAACTTAAGAGATCGTCGTGGAAGTTATTGTCGCACGCGTCACTTCCTGAAAGTTAAAGTGCTGCATGCAGAGCGCATAGGTCACAGGAATTGCACAGGCTCCGATAGCATGTGCCATGCTTTAAAAATCAAACATTTATCTCAGAGCCAATTGGAAAAGTTACAGGAGTTGATACTTCGCAAGAGTAGCTTTAACCTCCTTGCGCAAACCATCTGAATCCAACTCGCTCTCTCTTCTCACGGAATCCGATGTATAACACTCAGCAAGAATAAAAAGTTCAGCCGCACACTCTCCAATATCCTTACTGTCTTTTGTAAGCTGACCAGTTCTCCCTTCATTTCGCCACATATTGAAAAAAAAGGTTTCGAATTCATCTGCAGAAATTTGTAAGGACACTAGTTTCCTCGCAAGTTTTATCAGATTCATACTCATTACAGAACTCCTTTTTCAATATTATTAACATCATATGGCCAGTCTTGTATCAAATGTCAGTCCGAATATAATCATCGTTCTTATCTCATACAACCTAATGGTCAGTTTTCGGATTATAATACACCCTTAAGCATTTTCCTCATAGGTAAGTGCCATTTCAAGGACATTTTTCAGCCAAAAGGACTTCTTTTGCCTCCTGATTGTGGTAATAATTATTGGGAATACTTGGGGAGGTAATGGGTTGGCACAGCTTTAAGATAGCCCGAAAATAATATTTCTCTGGCATGTTTCATGTCACGATTCGAGAATAAGTCGGGAAGTAACGCCATTGGAAAGAAACAGCTTCAGGCGCTGACCCATAGCTGCGAAATTTCCGTTATGCAACTTTATATCTTCTTGAGGGAAGTTCACTCTTCACCTCCGAAGAGGCTAAACGCTGAATGCAGGAAATCACCAATAACGGACTCCATTGGTGACAGGTATTGCTATAAGGTTTTGTGCGCCATGTGTCCTCGCCAGGCACCAGGCAATCGTGTCGTTGATCAAGCTGATCTAAGTTATTATGATTGATTATGCGAAATAAAACCTTAAAGTTAAAAAACTTCCCACAATACCCCCTTCGTATTGAAGAGCAACATTTGGAGAAGGTCGTTTGCAGCTTTAAAATTATCGTATTGTTCAGAAAAGTGATTTTTCCATTTTTCACCATGAAATAAGTTATTCCTAAGACAATGTAAAACCTTTAGACAAAGGCTTAACATTTGTTTCTCATTTGGATTCTGGTTTTCAATCAATTCAATCATTCTAGGCTTAGTATCACCTCTTGCATAATCATCAAGAAATAATTTATGAAAAAGACGATTTACCTTTCCCGCTTCTAAATACCTGTCAGTATAAAAGCCGTGCACCTTTCTCACTAAATTATTATCTATTTTTTCTGATGCCAAAAACCAATCGGCAACACTACCTGTGGTCGCGACACTGGTTCCTTTATGCGACCACTTACTCTCCCCAAATGCGTAAAGCAATGTGAACAGATAGATGTTATCCCATTCTTCACGCCTAAGATCTCTTCCGCCATTGGTCAAATGAATCAACACATTTTCGAATTTATGCTGCATATGTCCTCCTTTAAGAACTATTTCTTAATATTCTGTTCAGCCATTTCCAGACAGCGCGGATAGGATGCGCGCGGAAGTTGAATGCTCTGTTCGCGGTAGTAACTTACTCTTTTCATAAAATCCCCACGGAGGTGCTCAAGTTGTTCTCTAGAGACCAGCTCCGCTATCAAGGCATGTTCAGGCGCTCTTTGTAAACGACGCAAAATGCAACGAGATCAATGGTTACCATATCTTGTTATTCTACGCTTTTTGCTGCAAAGTGCTACTGTTACTCATTAAGTCTCCTCTAATGTACACGGTTTTATAAAGAATTATAGAAGGTCTGTACAGATTTAATAGATAGCTATTAGCTACTCATTTCCTTTCTTTCCTACTTTGGTATTCACCGATGCCTTACTTAAAACAAGTTCTGTTTGGAGATTATCATGAACTTTAAATAGTGCATAATTATCGTAGTAATCATGATAACCTTCCGAAATCACAAAATCCTCAAACATCTCTTTAGAGATTCTTGGTAACAGGTTACCTTGAAATGGAGAGTTTCCCGCTATAAATCCAGATTTATCAATAATTACATCCTCCGATTTCCCACCAACGTAGTAAGAAAAAATAAACCCCATCTTATTTGTTATAACTATATTGTTAAAATAAACAGTGTTTTTTAGCAATCGTCTTTCCAATGTTTTATTTGTTAGCGAACTTTCAACCTCACATTCGATTACTTCACCTGAATTTGTAACAACAGAAAAAGAGAACAACTCAAATATATCGAACGAAACCGGCCCTTTATCATCATAAATGGAGCTATATTTTGGGACATCAACTAGCTTAGTATCGTATCCTTTTAAAAGCAATGGCTCATCAAACTTAATCAATTCCAATGAGCCTTTTTCTCCGATACCAAGAATTATAGATGATATTGCAATTGAGTTATCCCTTTTATTAGAAACGACTAAATTTGCAATGTGAGAATCATACAACCTACTAGCACTAACGCTAAATGAAACGCAAATTCTCTTGGTTACCTTTTGATACCCAAAATAAATAGTAAAGCCAGCAGCAATTACAGTTAAAAGCTTTATATCAAAAATAGAATACAGCCATATAAGATCATCTATAACTTTCTGGTTTATCATTTTTCATCCGCTTTTGAACATGAAATTGATCCCTCTCATTATGAGGGAGGAGTCTACTAAGCAGCAATATGTTTTGACTGGCATATTTCCTGCAGATTGGACCTAACCAGCGCCTCAGCAAACGGCGGCGGAACGGCGTTACCACAGCGCGCGACCTGCTTATCCTTCGCATACTTCACCCCGCGGTAATCCTGATCAATGATGTACCATTCTGGGAAGCCCTGCGCGCGGTAGAGCTCATGCGGCTGAAGCATACGCATGCCGATATCAATAATGCGGTAAGTTACCCCGGCGATTTCCACCAGACCGGTGCATTCCTCTCCACAGTATTCCTGCAGGAACGCCAGCACCTGCTGCGCGCGCTCTTCGTCGTAGTCCTCGACCGCCAGCGTGGTTTTGACCTCCCCCACGTGCTGCCCACCAGCTGTGACTGTCGGCATAGGTTCATCAGTACGCTGACCATCACGGCAAGTACCACGTAGTTTCACGAGGTGAGAAGCAACCACGGCATGGTGATCGACAGTCGTTACTGAATGCGCAGGCTCATCCAGCCCCACGCCGGGACCGGTGTAGTTGCCGCCGTAGTGTTTTGCTAGAAATGCACTCACCGTCGCGAATTTATTGCCGCCGGCGGTAACAGTACCCAGCGGGTTGTCCAGTTGCAGCACCCGCGGTTCCTGCCCCGGTCTTTCGCCGTAACCCATCTGAATCAGCGTTGGCGTCACTAGTTGCGATTTCCCGCTCCCGCCCGCAGTAATTGTCGCGCTGGGTTCGTCCGCCCGGTGGCCGATGCTTGCTCCGAACTGGCGCGCGATAACCGGAGCAACGACGCAGGCGCGCGACTCTTTCAGGATGGTGTGAGCAGATTTATCAAGCGGGCGCGGTTTAGCCTGGTATTCGCTGCCACCGTTGCCAGCGAGGAACGGGACAAGGCCCGCCTCAACAATCCCCAGTGCATGACCATTCCCGCCCGGTCGTCTGGACGTGCCTGCGGTTACCGTTGGTACCGGTTCGGTGACTGGCTGCCCGGTGGCGCCGGTGCGAAACTTGGTCAGGTGTGGCACGGCAACCGCGAAACCGTGGGTTTTCGTAATCGTCTGCAACGGATCGTCCAGTTCCTGCCCCCGAAAACAGTCATATTTCCCGCGTGTCGTTGTGTGATTGCACTTCACGATGAACGGCGAAGCGCTTTCGATAACAAAGCGCTGGATTCCCCGGGCAATCCGACGGAGCGTGTTTTCCGCCAGCGGCTTTTTGCGGCCAAAAATCGACGGAGCTGGGATTGACCAGTCAATGCATTCTGCAGCTGTGCGCCATGGCGCCAGTTTTCCGGCCAGCACCGCCGGTGATTTCGGATCCCCGTGGGTTGCTTCCGGCCAGACTATTGGTTGCCCGTCCCGGCGCATCACCATGAAGAAGCGCTTACGGATGGTTGGCGCGCCATAGTCGCAGGCGCGCAGCTCACGGAAATCGACAACATAGCCCAGCCCGGCAACTAAGCGTTTAGCCTGTTCACTATCCGGCGACAACTCCAGAAACTCGCAGCATTCCAACAACGCAGGGTGATCCGCAGGAACTCCGGATGTCAGCATGCCGACGAATGCCAGGAACGTTTCGCCAACGCGGTCCGGATCCGGACGCATTTCCGCCGCCAGAAGTGGACCCCACGTTTTAAACTCTTCGACGTTCTCCAGCATCATTACCCGCGGACCAACATCCAGCGCCCAACGGATAACGATCCATGCCAGCCCACGAATCGCTTTTTCAACTGGTTTAGCCCCTTTCGCTTTGGAAAAGTGGCGGCAGTCCGGCGAGAACCAGGCCAAACCAACACGGCGGCCAGCGGTCGCGACCTTTGGCCTGACTTCGTAAACCGACTCGCAATAGTGCAGCGTGTCCGGGTGATTAGTAGTATGCATCGCTACAGCGTTCGGGTCATGATTAATCGCAATATCCACACTGCGCCCAATCGCCAGCTCGATGCCCGTTGAGGCGCCGCCGCCGCCAGCAAAGTTATCAACGATGATTTCGCTCTCTCTCACGCATATTTCTCCATGGCACAGGCCAGCGAACCAGCCGCGGCGATAATTGACGGTACCGGCATTTTTTCCAGCCACATACGATTGATATGGTGCTGCAGTCGGCGCTGGTGGTGCGCCGGAAGTGTCCCGGCGTTTTCGATCTGAGAGAAGACCATACTGACTTCCGCTGGCCATACTGTTTCAGGTATATCCACCAGCAGTAAGCTTTCCAACTCCAGAAATCTCTTGGTTGTATATTCCAGAAGTGGATCGGCCATTCTTATCTCGCGTCCACTTTTGACGAACAATATCCAGTGGGTTTTGTCATTCCTTCCAGTGCGCTGAGAAATTGCTGGTTTCTCATCGGTAAGAGCTAGAATTTCGCGCACAGGGATCTGAACTTCGTTCCACTTAAAAATTAAAACGCCATGAGGCCGCAGCACGCGAAAAGCCTCTTCAAAACCTGCGCGCAGGTCATCGCGCCAGGTGTCTTTGTTCAGGCGACCGTATTTCTTACTCATCCAGGCGTTTTCGCCCACTCGTTCAAGATGCGGCGGGTCAAACACGACTATGGGGAAAGAGGCGTCAGCGAACGGCAGCGCGCGGAAGTCGGCGATAATGTCCGGGCTGATAACCAGGCTGCGCCCGTCGCACAGGGTGTGCTGCTCGGAGCGAATGTCGGCGAACAATGCACGCGGGTCCTGTTTGTCGAACCAGAACATGCGAGAGCCACAGCACATGTCGAGAATGGTTTGCTCGGTCATTTGGCACCCTCGCGCAGCCGATTGACAAAAGCGACGATCGCATCATGAAACTCAATTGCTCCTGACGTACGTTTTTCGGCTTCTTCGTAGCTGATATCAAGCCTGTCCATAACACAGTCAGTTTCAAGATAGTCAGAGCAAGCATCCAAAGAAGCGGTAATCGCATCAGCCTTAATCCCGGCCAGGTAGGCATCGGTGGCGGGGGTTTCAGGCTTAAGGGCATCCAGAACGGCGTGGATAACCTCTGTTTCGTTTTCAACCCATGACCACTCGGAGGTTTCATTCCAGTCATGATCCATTACTGCGGTTTCCAAGAATGCATCGACTGCTTCGGATGGGATTTTCTTCTGGATAAAAACATTCTTCAGCGCCACATTCTCAACAGCCAGCGCCTTAATCACCGCCGCGAACGACGCCGGGCCATCCTCGCCGCAGACTTCCATCATGGTTTTTTCCCATACGCGCTCTTCATTCAATGACGCGTCGCGTTCGGCACGTAATTTTTCGACTTCCGTAACCAACTCAGCGTTACGCTCTGCAAGCTGACTCAGTGTTAATCCGTTTTCAAATTGAGTTGCCATGAATAGCCTCCTGAACATCTAACACTCGCTGAAAAACGGGGCTGCCAAGCAGGCTGTAATTCATCCCAACAGCAACTTTCGGCACCAGGCCAAAACGCTTCATGTCAAAGTCGATGACGGCCCGCTGATCGCGGAAAAGCCCCAAACGACCATGCCGGACAACCTCGCCGGTCGCTTCTGCTTCGGAAAAATACCGTTGGACAGTAGCGCGGCTCAGGCCCAGTTTGTTCATTGCCTCGGCGGTCGTGAGGCGCCCCTGATGCCTGGTGATCCGAATCACTGCGTAGACGTACTCTCTGCGCTCAACTGCTGACAATGCTCTTGCCATACATACCTCACTTAACAACGCGCAAATGGCGCACGTTTTTGCGATAGCTGTCCCATTCAAAATTCACCCACATACCGCCGTCCATCTGGAGACGGTCAAGGATCCGCATACCCAGTGTTTCCTTCAGCGATTCATAGTTCAGGTTGGTTAGGATGCCGACAGGTCGCATGGAGGACAGCCGGCGATCGATAACCTGATTCAGGATGACTTTTTCACCGCTGCTTCCGCGCTGAATACCCACCTCATCCAGAATAAGCAGGTCCACATGACACAAATCGTCCAGCAAGGACGCCTCTGACTGCCCACCGTCATAACATTCCCGAACACGCAGCATAAGATCCGGAATGGTTACCACCAGCACAGAGCGGCCACCAGCCAGCAGGTGATTTCCGATTGCTGCCGCCAGATGGTTTTTCCCGGTGCCCGGCGCTCCGCTGAATACGAAACTCGCAAACCCATAGCCGAAATGCTGCGCATAACTTTTCGCCATCGAGAGCGCCCGACGCTGGCCATTCGACTCAACCTGATAGTTCGCGAATGTGCAGCCGCGGTGCAGATCCTGAATTCCTGCACGTCCAAAGATTTTCTCTGCACGTGCACGCTGGTTTTGTTTTTCCAGTTCCTCACAGCGCTTACGGCCTTCTTCGGCTTGCCAGGCACGCCATTCATCAACGCTGCCGAATTTTGGCTGAACGCCAGGGGGAATGAGTTTTTTCAGTCGCTCCAGTGCATTCCCGGTACCAATCATGTTTTTCATCGCTACCCCCTGAATCCCGATGGGATGGTTTTGTCAGGTTCCGAAATCTGATTGGGATCTCGTGCGCCTGGCGCCTGCTGAATCGCCCACGGTTCGCTGAAATGCATACCAGGGCCAAAAAACGTTTTCGCCTGTTTCACGTACTGCGTGTTGAGGATTCCCTCGGCTTTAACGAAAGCCGCGTAACGCACCACTCCTGCGAAGATTTCCGCCGTAGTGGTTCCATCCCTGATTCGGGCATTCCAGGCTTTGAAAGCATCTGACTTGCTGTTTCCCCCTGCCCGCTTGGGATAAACCGACCAGACCTGCTCGAACTCATTCGGGTATATTTTTAGGGGTTCAGGTTTATCGCCTTCGTCCTGGTTCTGATCGTCTGGGGGTGTGGCGAAGCCATGCCCCGAACTATCTTCTTCCTGATCCTGATCCTGTTCCTGTTCCTGCTCCTGATCCTGGTTAAGGAACGGTTCGAGAACCCTTTCGGAACCCTTTAGTTTTGCGATGCCGATGTGGGATATTGCCGAGGCTAAAACCCGCGCCAGCTCTGGCTTAACCGTAGATGTGTCCGGGACCTGATCAAACAAACGCAGTGCTGCAATTCCCTGGTTTGGGTTTTCAACTGAATTCCAGGTCAGAAAGTTACGAATTAGCACCCATTTCGATGACGAATCACGCGTTGCGAAACCGTTAGCCGATAGCTCATCAAACCCTTTCGAAACCCTTTCAGGAGTCCAGGCTAAGTCTTCCGAAACGTATCCATCAGGCAGCCGGAAACACCCAATCATGTTCGTGTGTTGCCCGGTGAGCAGGTACAGCGCCAGCAACCTGGCATCATCCGATACCCGGCGCATTCCATCGCTTATCCAAAATGATGTATGCACCTTGCCGTAATCACGCATAGAGACCCCGTTGTTGCTTAAACTGGTGTGTTTTCATCACCAAGCACCCACCGCAAAGCCGCTGCGTATTCGCCGCTGGCGGTTTGAAGTTGCTGGGTGATTTCCTTACGGGATTTGAGACGAGGCTTTGTGTCGCCGAGGACAGCGCGCTGGCGGCGAGCTTTCTCGTGGCCAGTTACACCCTCTGCCGCTGCCTCTAACTGTTTGACCGTTTCCCGTTGCTTTTCCGGTGGCATATCGACCAGCTGACGAGCTTGAGTGACAGTGACTTTTCCAGCCTCAACCGCCGCCTGGACGGCCTGCGTAGCATCCAGTAGAGCCACGGTTGCCTGGACAGTTTTTACGCTGCAGCCAAAAAGCAGGGCAATGTCATTTTCGTCATGGCCGTATTCCATCTGCTGAACCATTTTTTTTGCCCGGCCCAGTGGGGTATCTGGTTGCGTGATCTCGTTTTCGCTGACCATGTATTTGGCCATTTGAATTGCCGAGCCGCGCTTAGCTATACCGGGTACCGGCCAGGGTTCCAGCCCTGCCCGCTTTCTCCTGGCGTTTGCTTCCATAGCGTTCTTTACGCGCTGTCGACCTGCAACCACGCAGGTTTTCCCTGTCTCTGGGTCCTTCCACACGATAATCGGTTCGAGTACCCCAAGCTCCATGATGTTGAGGATCACAGCTTCATTAAGCGGTAGGTGTACTCGTTCGTCGTACAGCGGGTGTGTTGTATCGGTAACCAGATGCAAACTTTCCGGTTCGAAAAACAGAACATTGCTTTTGCCGCTGGCGCCATAAGCGTCGATAGAATTTTTAGCCATGGGCGCCCTCGTTATTGATATTCAGTTGGTTCGTGTTCATAATTTCCCCTGTGAATTGATCCAGTTAATTCGCAACGAAAGCCGTAAGTGTTGCAGCACCGCGGCTTTCACCTTTCTGAACTCCAGCATCACGTCACCCCCAGCATTGAAGTGACAATGGCCATCAGTGGTGCTGTTAACTCCGGGTCTATCCGGAACATCTCGACAATTCCCTCGCTCAGTTCTTTCAGCTTCTGATGACGTGGTGCCCCCATAGCAACGGCAACCTTTGCTTCGCTGGTTTCTTTTTCCAGACGAGCCAGACGGGACATAAAACTGTCTTCGGGCAATAGACGGTGACGGTATTCCAGAGGAAGAACGGCCATGATCGCCGGTGTAAGAAGGCGAACGTACTCGCGATAGCGCTCAGACTCGGCCGGGTTGTCCAGGTAGCGAAAAAGCTTCTGCCGGGCACGGCTGATATCATCAGGAAACGCGATCTCCTCGCCGCCCTGCTGTCGCCATTCCTCGACGATGTAAGCAGAAACAACATCCTGCCCTGTAACTGCAGCCCAGGCGCGAACGGCGGAGCGAATGTTGTCGTGCTCTGCCACTATCGGCTGATTTCGCTTTATCAAAGCGCCGGTCTTGAATCCGGTATTTTGTTGAAAGGACATTATTTGCATGATCAGCCTTCCTGTTTCGGCAAGCCGTCAGTTGGGTTTGGGTAGAGATCGGGGCGCAATTCGTGGGGAGTAACGCCTGTAGCCTGAAAAATAGAGGAAATACGACCCTGAGGCACAAGCCCTCCACAACGTTTTTTCCAATGACTAATTGTCATTGAGGATACGTCCAATTTTTCAGCCAACTTTTTTGCGTTACCGGCATTTTTTATGGCTTTCTCTAATGCATTCATAAGTGACTCCCTATATGTTATGAGCCGAATTAAACATTATGTTTATTTTAATGTCAACTTTATGAATGTTGTTGGCGTAAACATTTAGTTTAAAATCGTGATATATGAGAAAAAATACGCACCAAGCAGATAACCCGCAGGTTCAGCGGCTTAACGAAATCATTGAGAAAAAGCGCATATCTAAAGCGGATATCGCGAGGATTTGCGGTGTGAGCTCTCAGTCTGTTAACAACTGGTTTGTACGCGGTGCCATAGGAAAAAGCTCCGCCATCAAACTTGCCGATGCGCTTGGTGTCAGCCTTGAGTGGGTTTTAGGCCAAGATGTGGACTCTAAAGACGGGTTGAGACCTGACGAACGAAGGTTGCTTGAGCTTTACAACCAACTGCCAAACGAAGAAGAACAACAGAACATGTTGCGAGTCGTGTCACTGCGCCTCAAAGAGCTCGACGAGTTGTACGCCAAGTACATGGGGCGGCGTATTAAGGGCGATTCGGAGTAACACGACGCTGACGTATAAGCATGTGGATGTCTTATAAAGTGTTAGAGCTAAGCCCTTTTTAAGATTTTTTTGGATTAGTCTGATTTAAACGAATTTGAAACCTATAACACATAGTATAACCAATTGAAATAAAGCTAAAATTTAGCAAACACGACCTTTTGAATCAAAATTCAGTGTATGTAGAAATAAAAAAAAACAACCATCTCATTGACACTCTGGCCACGGACTTACCATAATGGTAAAAATCGTTGTAGTGAGTAGCTATACTAAGAATGCACCTACTCAAGTGCTGAATCGAAGCAACAGGATGATTGAGGGAGGCCCTCTTTATACTAATTTGTTAGCAAAATTAGATAGTTGCGAGGTGACAATTGTTACGCAAAAGTGCATCCAAGATACCCGATGTTGCTGCCTTGAGACATGGGACGTGCGTGACCTGATAAAGCTTGCACTACAACAAAACACTTTTATCAATTCGCAATGGTGTAGTACTAGCAAAGAACATGTGATTGCCGCCTGTGACTCTTACGTCGTATCCAAGACCATTGTCCATGCGGATAAAGAACAAACTGAGACTAAAAATTACTATATCAAGTTTTTTGTAGCATCAACGGGTAACACGGTAGCGACTGTGTCCCTTCATCCTCCTCGTGAAGGAGATGGAGACTATAATTATGAAATGTGAAATACAATGCCCGATTTGCGGTGTAGGCGTACTCACGCCTAAAATTACTAACAGCTATGTAGAGTACAAAGGGAAAAGTAAGTATCTGCCTCTACACTTTAGCATTTGTAACCATTGCGAAACTGAACAAGCCAACCAGCAGCAATCCCTTGAAAACAAAAGGGAAATGAACGCTTTTAAGAAATCTGTTGATGGAATTCTAACCGGAGCTGAAGTGGCTACGGCTCGCAAGCGTCTTGGTTTAACACAAGCAGAAGCGGCCAAAGTATTTGGCGGTGGCCCCGTGGCCTTTAGTAAATACGAATCGAATGATGTAGCCCAGTCCGAGGCTATGGATAAGCTTATAAAGCTAGCCTTACATGTGCCTGAAGCTTGGGATTATTTACTTAGGCAATCAGGTCTTAGCATCAGTAAATCACTGATCTTAGACCAATCCCAACTGCAACATGACAGCTTAAATGTATGGGTTAATGTTAGCGAGCGCGATTCCACCATTGCGGAACCATCAAAAATAATTGAAAAAATTAGTCTTTATAAGCCACAGGAAGGTAAGCGTCTATGGCTCGAGGAAGCTGCATGAGTGAAGATCTATTACAAGAGGCTATAAAAAAATTAGTTATTCATTCTGTCTTGCTGAGGGAGAGCCAAATCCATACCAAAGAAAAAGTTAATTCTTTGAATTTTAAGAGTTTTAGTGCCAAACATCAAGCATTTAGACGCATCGATAAAATTGAGTCGATTGAGGTTTCTGCTAAGGACGATCCTGAAACGATAAGATTTTTTTATTCATTCCACTATGACGTTGGGGCAAGGATAATAGATGCAAACAGTACAAATGAACAAGTTGAAGAAGATATAGGTTTAGTTGTAATTGAAGCCAAGTTTGAAGCTCTGTATATGAGTAAAGAAGTAATACCTGAAGAACAACTAAAGGCCTTTTCAGCTAATAATGTCGGATATCATGTGTGGCCATATTGGCGAGAGTATCTACAAACCACATGTAATCGAATGGGAATTGATCCTATAAACGTTCCATTCTATCGAATTCAAGGTTCTGATTTACCTGCAGAAAATTAGCGTCACCCGGCCACCGCGCCGGGTTTTTATTGCCATTTCCACAACAGTTATGCCGCGTCCCTGTTAGCCCCCTTCTCTATGTATAGCATTCCCGACTTCCCACATGTTGTTCGACCAAGTGACCATCCACTACCAGATCCACCGCAACCAACCTAAATGCATCAGTATCAACTCTGCCTTATCCCCATCGTAATCCATACTCTCAACTTCCTGATGATTTTCTAACCGCCAACTGCTTTAAAAAGATGCTGCAAAGGCCTATACACATTCAAAATTAAACTTTTTGTTTATACCAATAAACTCATTTAGTTGACACAATAATAAACAAAGTGTTTAATCATCTCGTAGCAACAAACCACTCAGGCATGGAGCCCACGAAGTAGCTGCCGGCGGCATACGAAACACCGGATGAGGTGGAGAGAGCAACGCGCAGTAGGTTTAAACGTTCCGCTGGCCGGCGACAAGGCAGAGGTTGAAATGAGTAAGCAAGGCATCAGAGCCCTGGTCATTTCGGCAGTTATCGGGCTCTTCATCTGGATCGCGCTCTTCAGCGCACTGTGGGAGATTCTCTAATGGTTAAAAAATATAGGGATGTGCAGGTTATAGACCTGCTTTGTATTTATGAGGTTCAGGGAGAAGAAACTCCATGTGACGCTGACAATCAGGAAGTCGTCATTGAATCAGCAACCTACGAATGGTTAACAGGTACTTTATGACTGGAAGCCTATTCGCCCTGGTTCTCACCGTCGGCATGCTGACGGGCGGTAATCAGGATGTCCTGCTCGGCGTTTACGACAGTGAAAATGACTGCAAGGCAGCCGCAGAAGAGCAACACGTGAAAGCTGAATGTTATCCGCTGAAAGGTGTACTGGACGAGCATCCAGCCGGGTTCACGGTGCAAATGTAGGGGGAGGAATGCAGAAGAAATGCGGTTACTGCCGTAAAGCGATCGAGGGAAAACCAGTAGTAAGCACGCTGTTATATCTCCAGGGGAACCAGCTCGCACGGAAAGAAAAAGAGTACTGCTCTGAACGCTGCGCCTCTTACGACCAGATGGCGCACGAGGGCTAACGTAAACCCGCCGAAGCGGGCTGTACGTCCGGTGCCACCGACCAAAGTTACACCGGAAATTACCAAAACCAATGACCACCCTGAATGGGCGCTACCAATGGCCCGGGGGATTCTACATCCAAAATAGAGGCTATCACATGGAATATTTTTATCTGATAAAAGCGACTCAAAAATCGGGTAAAGCTGATGCCGTAATCTGGCGCACTAATAAATCAGAAGCTCGCGCCCTTCTGCAACTGGACGTCGATCTGGAAGACGCTGGGATCGAAACAGGCCGCGGCAAAGACTATCAAAAACCAATTCGCACCGATTTCCCGGTATTCAATGACCTGCCGGCGGAGGGTGTTCTCGATTACTCATGGTGCGAACGCTACCAGCTCGGCGATGATGGTCGCACCTGGGCTCTGAAGCCAGGTCAGGCGCCTGTGGAGCATCACATCAATGATGCCGGAGTATCCGCTGAGCCCGTTAGTGGCGAGCTGGTTGATGCCAATACTAATGGCGACGCGGCACAAGGTGAGACCGTGGAAACTTTCGGTAGTGACGAATACCAGGACGATTCCAGCGCGCTTTTTAACGTGGCCGAGCTCCCCTTTCGCGCTCAGCTGCTGGCGCAGTACATGGCCGAAGAACGTCACGTTTATCATATCAGCATGCCTCACCGGCAGGAGCTGTCAGCTCTTGAAATGGACACTGATAACGCAGCCGTCCAGGATCTGATTCTGGCCGCCGAGAATGTCCCTGAAATCAAAAAATACGATATGCCGGCGCTCTGGAAATTCACCAGCGCCAATAAAAAAGTCTTCCCGGAAGGGAAACGGCATGAGCTCGGTAAGCGTATCCAGTTTGCTAAGCTGTGGTTCGCCACGAACGCGATCGACCGCGGCATTCTCACCAGAGAATGGGCTGCCGGTAACTGCATTTCTTCGGTTTTGAAAACCGATGCAGGTACGAATGCTGGCGGCGGTAATAAAACCGATCGTAACCCTGACTACACCCATACCCTTGATACGCTCGATGTAGAAATAGCCCTGGCCACAATGCCAATGGATTTCGATATCTACAATTTCCCGGCATCAATTCACCGCCGGGCCAAAGAGATCGTTCAGAAGAAAGAAAGTCCGTTCAAAGAATGGTCTGCAGCGCTGCGCAAGGTCGCAGGCATCCTGGATTATTCACGCGCAGCCATTTTTGCCCTTATTCGTGGCGCCACCAGCGATATTCATCATTTCCCGGTAAGTCTGCAGACCTATATCAATGCGAACCTGACTGAGCATAAGCATGACACCCCTTCTGCTGAGACGCTTGAGAAAGCTGGTCATGTTTCATCTGCCGCTGTCACTCTGGACGCTGTGAAAAAGGATATCGATGGAGATGAAGGTGTGCCTGACCTGGAAACTCTCCCAACTGACTTTCAGGAAATTGGCACCGAACTGGTGAAAGAAGCTCAAAAGAAACGCCCTGACGCTAATCAGGTTCTGGCCGCCGAACGCGGCGAATATGTCGAAGGTATCAGTGACCCCACGGATCCGAAGTGGATAACCGAAGACCTGACCAAACCCAAACAGCCTGAAGTTTCAAACATGGGCAATGGTGTTTTTTCGATTGATGGTCTGATGGATAGCCAGCCAGCACCAGCACCAGCACCAGCACCAGCACTTTCTATCGTGGACCAGGCGCGCCAGCGCGCTGCAGAAGAAAAATTACATCCAGCTAATTCCGGGGAAACCACCAGCGATGTGCAGATGGAAACGGCTCAGCCGGTCGAAGACAAAAATGATAATGCGGTATCAGCAGGCGAAGGCGCTGATGAGCCTCCTGCGCAAACAACTGCCGTGAACATGAGCGAAATACTGGCTGAACGCTGCCCGGATCTCACAGCCGCAGTGCTGAATAGCCAGGTTTCCGAGAGTGCTCACAGTGATGATGAGGAAGAGGCTGAACAAATAGCGCCAGCATGGCCGGAGTATTTCGAGCCTGGTCGATATGAAGGTGTGCCAAATGAGGTCTACCACGCCGCTAACGGTATCAGCTCCACGATGGTTAAAGATGCGCGGGTATCGCTGATGTATTTCGAGGCGCGCCACGTATCCAAAACCATCCAGAAGGTGCGATCTCCTGTTCTGGATATGGGCAATCTGGTGCATGCACTGGCACTGCAGCCTGATCAGCTGGAAAAAGAATTCAGTATAGAGCCGGAAATCCCGGAAGGCGCCTTCACCACGACTGCGACGATCCGCGCATTTATCGACGAGTACAACGCCGGGCTTCCGCCGCTGTTGAGTGCTGACGATATCAAGGCGCAGTTGGAGGCGCACAACGCCACCCTGCCCGCTCCTGTACCTCTGGGCGGCGACAAAGATGCAATTGGCATTGCGTATCTGGAATTACCTGACGAGTTCAAGCGAATCGTTGGTGACGATAAATACTTTACCGCGTCAGCAATGAAGGCCTGCATCAAAGAATACAACGCCACCCTGCCAGCGCCTGTTAAAACCAGCGGCAGCCGTGATGCCTTACTGGAACAGCTGGCGCTTATTAATCCTGACATGGTTGCTCAGGAAGCACAGAAGCCGCAGCCGCTGAAAGTATCAGGCACTAAGGCGGATCTGATTCAGGCCGTGAAATCGGTTAAACCGGTTGCCGTGTTTGCCGATGAGCTGCTGGATGCATGGCGCGAGAACCCGGAAGGAAAAGTGCTGGTTACCCGTCAGCAGCTGGCTACGGCACTGGCCATTCAGAAAGCACTGTTGAATCACCCGACCGCCGGCAAGTTGTTGACGCACCCGAGCCGTGCCGTCGAGGTGAGCTATTTCGGCATTGATGAGGAAACCGGGCTGGAAGTTCGTGTGCGTCCTGACCTTGAGATAGACATGGGCGGCCTGCGCATCGGAGCGGACCTGAAAACCATCAGTATGTGGAACATCAAGCAGGAAGGCCTGCGCGCGAAGCTGCACAGGGAAATCATCGAGCGCGATTACCACCTGAGCGCGGCTATGTACTGCGAAACTGCAGCCCTTGACCAGTTCTTCTGGATATTCGTCAACAAAGACGAGAACTACCACTGGATCGCCATCATCGAGGCATCCGAAGAACTGCTGGAACTCGGCATGCTGGAATACCGCAAAGCTATGCGCGCGATCGCGAACGGTTTCGACACTGGCGAATGGCCGGCACCGATTACCGAAGACTACGCCGAAGAACTTAACGATTTTGATGTGCGCCGTCTCGAAGCGCTGCGCGTACAGGCATAAGGGGAAACTGTCATGGAAAATACCAACATTGTCACTACTGAACAGCAGGCACCAAACACAATCTCTGCCAGTAACGCCATCTTTAACGTACAGGCACTCGGCCAGCTAACGGCATTTGCAAACCTGATGGCAGATTCTCAGGTGACGGTACCAGCACACCTCGCGGGTAAACCAGCCGATTGCATGGCGATCGTTATGCAGGCGATGCAATGGGGCATGAATCCCTACGCAGTAGCGCAAAAAACGCATCTGGTAAACGGTGTGCTTGGGTATGAAGCCCAATTGGTCAATGCGGTAATCGCCAGCTCAAGCGCCATTCATGGCCGCTTTCACTATCGTTACGGCGGCGACTGGGAGCGCTGCACCAGGACTCAAGAGGTCACCCGGGAGAAGCACGGCAAAAACGGGAAATACAATGTCACCGAGCGTGTACGAGGCTGGACAGATGAGGACGAAATCGGGTTATTCGTCCAGGTCGGCGCGATTCTGCGCGGTGAATCAGAAATCACCTGGGGGGAGCCACTTTATCTCTCTGGAGTCGTCACACGTAATTCTTCTTTGTGGGTTTCAAACCCGAAACAGCAAATCGCTTATCTGGGCGTCAAATACTGGGCGCGGCTGTATTGCCCGGAAGTCATCCTGGGTGTTTACAGCCCGGATGAAGTTGAACAAAGGACCGAGCGAGAAATAAACCCGGCGCCGGGGCAAAGAATGTCTGTGGCAGAGATCACCAGTGGAACAGACATCACCACCAGCGCGCAGGATTCAGCTCTCAATATTGATTCCCTGGCAGATGATTTCCGTGACCGCATTGATCGCGCCGAATCGGTCGATGCAGCAAAAGCCATCAGGGCTGATCTGGATAAAGAGAAAGCTGTGCTGGGTACTGTTCTCTTCACCGAGCTGAAAGGTAAAGCCGTGCAGCGTTATTTCATGGTAGACGCCAGAAACAAAGTTGAGGCCGCGATCAACTCTCTACCTAATCCCGGAGAACCGGAAGCCGTCGAACTGTTCGCTAAAGCTGAAGGCATTCTCAACGGCGCGAAACGCCATCTCGGTGATGAACTGTACGACCAGTTTCGCATCACGCTGGACGACATGAAACCGGAATACGTGGGCTAAGGGAGGCGGGAGGGTTCGCCCTCCCGGTAACGATATGACGAAAATTACTGAACGCGGAATGATTTTTAACGCTGAGATGGTGCGGGCCATCCTTGACGGCCGGAAGACGCAGACCCGGCGACCTATCAAATGGAAACAGACTCGGTTCACTGAAATTGGTGAGCGTGAAGACGGTAGCAAATGGCCGTGGAGCGAAGATGCAGAGCATGCTTTCGATTTCTGGCATCCATGTCCGTTCGGTTCCGTCGGCGATCGTATCTGGGTGCGAGAGACGTTTCAGGGGCCGCTATTCGATTTCGACCTTATGGATAGCTATTGCAAAGACTCAACTCCTTTTGAGAAGTCAGAGTTTTGTGTTTACAAGGCTGACGGCGTGCCTGCGCCAGAGTTTTACGATGCAGATGATGAACTGCATTGCTGCTGGCGACCATCTATCCACATGCCGCGCTGGGCCAGCCGCATTCTGCTGGAAATCACCGGCGTGCGGGTTGAGCGGTTGAAGAGTATTAGTGATCGCGATGCGCTACGCGAAGGGTGCAGTACCGCCGACATGAAGAGTGGCGACTGTGTGGCTGATGTGTTCGCGCGCCTGTGGGCATCAATCTACGGCTCAGATAGTTGGAATGCCAACCCCTGGGTTTGGGTTATCGAGTTCAAGCGCGTTGAAGGCGGGGCAGCATGAGTCTTAAACATCGATTACCCGAGCTGGAAGCCAGCATCGACCCGGCAGCATTGCGCGCAGCCACCGACGAATATTCGGATCTGCTTCTGACTTTGTGCTTGTGCATGAAGATGGCCGGCCCCACTCGGGCTAACGTGCGAGCCTGCGCCACCGAGCTTAAAAAGCGCCTGACAACTTGGCACAGCCATAAAGAGCTCAATGCAATTCTGTCCAGTTGGGATCCCGTTGGATATGTTCTCGGCCTCCGCCGGGAAGCGAACGACAACGCGCGCGCAGCTGGCGATCCGGTTGATGTCTTTGTGTGAGGTGAATATGCGACTGATTAACCGAAGCAAAAAATCACCGCTGGGCCGCCAGGCGTGCGATGCGGCACTGGCAAAACACGTTGAGCTTTATGGAGCCTACGGGCGACAGAAAACGAAAAGAACTTATACGGTGGTGGTTCAAGGCTCAAAGATCACTGTAGAAGTTGTTAACAGAAAAAGTAGCTATGTGGCCACAGCCATGAGCTGCGCGCGCCGGCTACACCATCTGCCTGGACAATGTAACTAAGGGGTTTTTATGACTAATACATCTCATAAATCAGATGAAATTTTGATAACCGATGACGTTCTGTCCAGATACAAAATATCGCGCAGCACACTCTATTTCTGGAGCACCCCATCCAGGATGCCCTCTTACTTTGCTCGGCCATTCCCGCAGCCTAAAATAAATGGCAGCCCTAAAAGGTGGAGACTTTCAGACCTGCTGGCTTGGGAGGATAACGTGGGGATCAAACCAGAGGCTGACCAACCAGCTTCTCAAGGTGATCCTGCCAAACAGCAAGCCAGTGACGCTGATCATCCAGATAATCATGCAGGTTATAACGTGCCATGACACCTGCCATATGATGGCCAAGCAGTTTTTCCACAACATGTGGCGGCGCACCTAATTCAGAAAGGCGTGTCGCCACTGTTCGCCTGAGGTCATGGAGAGACCAGGGTTTCATGCCTGTTTTAGCTATAATCTGAGCAGAAAACAGAGCGACGTTTGGTTGTAGTGGCGGTCTGTCATCTTCTGGCCCTCTGTAGCGTGACAGTGTCACAACGTGTTTTGAAACTGACGTTTCCTTCTCTGCTAACATCATTCTTACTACTGCCTCGGGAAGTGCCCTTCTGACCGATTTCCCGGTTTTATAATCGCTTGCCGGAATGGTCCACGTTTGCTCATGGAAATCGAACCACTCCCATCTTGCTGTCCTGATCTCCGTACTCCGGCAGCCAGTCATGATGAGAAACTTCATTATCAGCTGTTGTCTGTATTTCAATTCAGGAAGGATGTTCCAAACTGTTTTGATTTCCTCATCACTCAATCTGCGATCTTTTACGGATGCTGTGAGACCTACGTCAGAGCGCCTAAGGCTCTCAATTGGGTTCACATTAATTACCCCTCGATTGGAGCAAAAACGGAACGTACGCTGCATCAGCCCAAGCATCTGACCAGTGACAACTCTTCGCCCCATGCCATCAAAAAGGTTAAGCCAGTGCGCTTTAGTGGTCTGATCAACAATCATGTTCCCCAGCACAGGCGCTATATGGTTATTGAAGTCCCGCCGGTTAACCTTGATTTTCACAAGACCTTCAGGGATGCAGTAATACTTTTCCCAGTAATCGAAAGCCTCTTTAACGGTGAGTGCTTCGACTTTTTTCTGTTTCTCCAGAACTGTTTGCCGTCTCGGATCGAGTCCTTCTGTCAACCAGGCCCTGAACTGCTGTCTACGTTCGCGAGCTTGAGATAAGGAGGTGGTGGGATAATCGCCAATCGTTAGCTGAGCGGCTTTCCCGTTCCATCTGTAGCGGTAAAAGAATGTTATACTGCCGGAAGTAGACAACCGGACATTCAGACCATGGGCGTCCGATATGACCTCGATCTGGTCTCTCTTTTTGCCAAGAGCTTTTCTTAATTTTGTGTCGGTAAGCAATGTGTACACTCCGGAAGATGATATACACATCAGTGTACACATTTTGGTTAAATTGATAACCTTCAAATCAGTACAGAACACACAAAATTAAAGCACTCAATGCTGGCAAGGTGTTGGTATTAGCGGGATTTTTGAAAAGACTTAAAGCATGACTAACAAACTTAAAACGGATTCATATGCCCTACGATAGCGTTTATCTGGAAAAGCGTCCGCCCGGCGCGCTGCGCACCGTATGGCGTAAATTCTATGGTGACACCACGGCGATGATCGGCCTGTACGGCTGCGCGGGCCTGTTGCTGCTCTGCGTCTTCGGCGGCTGGTTCGCCCCCTATGGTATTGATCAGCAGTTCCTTGGCTATCAGTTGCTGCCGCCGTCCTGGTCGCGCTATGGCGAAGTGTCCTTCTTCCTGGGAACCGATGACCTGGGCCGCGATGTGCTGAGCCGGCTGCTGAGCGGCGCGGCGCCGACCGTCGGCGGGGCTTTTGTCGTCACCCTCGGTGCGACGCTGTTTGGCCTGGTGCTGGGCGTGATTGCCGGGTCGACTCACGGCCTGCGCTCGGCAGTGATGAACCATATCCTGGATACCCTGCTCTCTATTCCCTCGCTGCTGCTGGCGATTATCGTCGTCGCCTTTGCCGGGCCGCACCTCAGCCATGCGATGTTCGCCGTCTGGCTGGCGCTGCTCCCGCGCATGGTACGTTCAGTCTACAGCCTGGTCCACGATGAGCTGGAGAAAGAGTACATCATCGCCGCCCGCCTCGATGGAGCCTCGACGCTGAACATTCTGCTGTTCGCCATCCTGCCCAATATCGCCTCCGGTCTGGTGACCGAGATCACCCGCGCCCTGTCGATGGCCATTCTGGATATTGCCGCGCTGGGCTTTCTTGATCTCGGCGCCCAGCTGCCTTCGCCGGAATGGGGAGCCATGCTGGGCGATGCGCTGGAGCTTATCTATGTCGCGCCGTGGACCGTGATGCTCCCCGGGGCGGCGATTATGCTCAGCGTACTGCTGGTCAACCTGCTGGGCGACGGTATTCGCCGGGCGATCATTGCCGGGGTACAATAATGCCGTTACTCGATATTCGTCACTTAACTATCGAATTTAGAACCAACGAAGGCTGGGTGAAAGCCGTCGATCGCGTCAGTCTGACCCTGACTGAAGGCGAGATCCGCGGCCTGGTGGGCGAATCCGGTTCCGGGAAAAGCCTTATTGCCAAAGCTATCTGCGGGGTGACCAAAGACAACTGGCGGGTCACCGCCGACCGCATGCGTTTCGATGACATCGACCTGCTGCGACTGTCGAACCGCGAGCGGCGGAAACTGATCGGCCATAACGTGTCGATGATTTTTCAGGAGCCGCAGTCCTGTCTTGATCCCTCTGAGCGCATCGGCCAGCAGCTGATTCAGAGTATCCCCGGCTGGACCTATAAGGGCCGCTGGTGGCAACGGCTGGGCTGGCGTAAGCGCCGGGCCATCGAGCTGTTGCACCGCGTCGGCATTAAAGATCACAAAGATGCCATGCGCAGCTTCCCCTATCAGTTGACCGAAGGCGAGTGCCAGAAGGTGATGATTGCCATCGCCCTGGCCAACCAGCCGCGCCTACTGATCGCCGATGAACCGACCAACGCCATGGAGCCAACGACTCAGGCGCAGATTATCCGCCTGCTGACGCGGCTCAATCAGAACAACAACACCACCATTTTGCTGATCAGCCACGATCTGCAGATGCTCAGCAAATGGGCGGATAAAATCAACGTCATGTACTGCGGGCAGACGGTGGAGAGCGGGCCCAGCGAAGAGCTGGTCACCCTGCCGCATCACCCCTATACCCAGGCGTTAATCCGCGCGATCCCGGATTTTGGCAGCGCCATGCCGCATAAGAGCCGCCTCAACACCCTGCCAGGGGCGATCCCTCTGCTGGAGCAGCTGCCCATCGGCTGCCGTCTGGGGCCGCGCTGCCCTTACGCCCAGCGCGAGTGTATCGAAACGCCGCGTCTTACCGGGGCGCGCAACCATCTGTACGCCTGTCATTTCCCGCTGAACATGGAGAAAGAGTGAAATGGTCGAAACATTGCTGGAAGTTCGCCAACTCAGTAAGACCTTTCGCTACCGCACCGGCTGGTTTCACCGCCAGACGGTGGAGGCCGTCAAGCCGCTGAGTTTTACCCTGCGTGAACGGCAGACGCTGGCGATTATCGGCGAGAACGGCTCCGGGAAATCCACCCTCGCCAAGATGCTGGCGGGCATGGTGGAACCCACCAGCGGCGAGCTGCTGATCGACGACCATCCGCTGATTTTCGGGGACTACTCCTACCGCAGCCAGAAGATTCGTATGATCTTTCAGGATCCGTCGACCTCACTGAACCCGCGCCAGCGCATCTCGCAGATCCTCGATTTTCCACTGCGGCTGAATACCGACCTCGACGCCGAGGCGCGGCAGAAGCAGATTATCGACACGTTGCGCATGGTCGGTCTGCTGCCGGACCACGTCAGCTATTACCCCCATATGTTGGCGCCCGGGCAGAAGCAGCGTCTCGGCCTCGCCAGGGCGCTGATCCTGCGCCCGAAGGTCATCGTCTGCGATGAGGCGCTGGCCTCGCTGGATATGTCGATGCGCTCCCAGCTCATCAACCTGATGCTGGAGCTGCAGGAGAAACAGGGCATCTCCTATATCTATGTCACTCAGCACCTGGGAATGATGAAGCACATCAGCGATCAAGTGCTGGTGATGCATAACGGCGAAGTGGTCGAGCGCGGCAGCACTGCCGATGTGCTGGCCTCACCGCTGCACGACCTGACCCGACGCCTGATCGCCGGCCACTTCGGTGAAGCTCTCACCGCCGACGCCTGGCGCAAAGACGGGAAATAGCCCCGTCTCACTTACCTCGCTGGTGACGTCATGCCGGCGCGTGGCCAGCGTTCCGCTTGAGGATAGCCACTGCGCTGGCGATGTCTGGCGCCAGCCAGCGATCCTCCTCCCAGCCAGGCACGCTTTGGCGCAGCAGATCGCGCGCCCGACGTGTACCCGCCGCCAGCGTCTGCGGCTCGTGAAAATCGAGCCCCTGGGCCGCGAGTAAATATTCGATACCCAGGATCTGATAGAGGTTGCCGAGCAGGCGCTGTAGTTTCAGCGCAGCACTGGTACCCAGGCTTAAATGATCCTCCTGCAAAGCGGAGGTAACAAAATTATCCAGCACCGCCGGCTGCGCCAGCTGCTTATTTTCCGCGCACAGCGACGCGGCGACGTACTGGGCAATCATCATGCCTGAATTCACCCCGGGTCGGGCGACCAGAAACGCTGGCAAGCCGCTCACCAGAGGATTCACCAGCCGGTCAAGACGTCGTTCGGCGATAGCGCCCAGCTCAGCCATGGCAATAGCCAGCAAATCGCAGGCCATTGCCACCGATTCACCATGGGGATGCGCCTGGGACACCACCCGCCACTGCTCAAGGGTGCCCAGGATTAGAGGATTATCGGTACAGGCGTTAAGTTCGATATTTATCTGCGTCTGCGCATGGCTAAACTGATCGCGGCAGGCGCCATGCACCTGAGGCATCGAGCGGAGACTCAGCGCATCCTGGGTGCGAAGACCTTCGCTTTCGGCCAGCAGACGGCTGCCCGCCAGCAGCTCACGCAGCCGCTGGCCGCTGGTCTGGATCCCGGGACTGGCTTTCAGCGCCAGGATCTCGGCATCAAACGCCACAAGCTGGCCGCGCAGCGCTTCAAAGCTCATCGCCCCGGTCACATCGGCCCAGTTCATTAAGCGCTCGGCGTCGTCTAAGGCCAGGCAGGCCAGGCCGGTCATGCACGGCGTACCGTTGACCAGACTGAGCCCCTCTTTCGCTCCCGGCGCGATGGGCTGCAGATTCAACTGCGACAGGACCTCTGCCGCAGACCACGTTCGTCCTTGCCATAGCACATCGCCGACTCCCATCAGGGCCAGGCCAATGTGAGCCATATGCGTTAAATAGCCAACCGACCCCTGAGAGGGCACCTGGGGGGTGACGCCATGCTGCAAGAACATCAGCAGTTGCTGCACTATCCCGGCGGAAATACCGGATTTACCGTGGCTGAAATTGGCCACCGCGGCGCACATAATGGCCCGGGTTGGGGCGACCTCCAGCAGCGGCCCCACCCCGCAGGCATGACTGAGCAGCGTATTGCGCGACAGCTGGTGTAACTGCGCTTCCGGCAGCGTAATGTTGCACAGCGCCCCCAGCCCGGTGTTGATCCCATAGACCACCTGACCGGCGCTAACGATATGCTGGACAATCGCCCGCCCCTGCTCGATACGCGCCCAGGCGCTTTCGCTGAGGCTCAAGATCGCCTCGCCCCGGGCGACACAAGCCACCTCCTGCCAGCGTATCGGTGCATTGCCCCACTGGATCATATTCATACGACCTGTCCTGGCTGTTGATGGCTGGAGATAAATTGCTTAAAGCGCGCGGAACCCTGAGTGCCAAATAGCGCCTCAGGCGCACCGTCGCAGTCAATCGTCCCCTGGTGCATAAATACCACCCGGTTGGAGACATGGCGGGCGAATCCCAGTTCGTGGGTGACCACCAGCATCGTCCGCCCCTCTTCCGCCAGGCTGCGCATGACCTTTAACACCTCGCCGACCAGTTCGGGATCCAGCGCTGAGGTGGGTTCATCAAAGAGCATGACGTCTGGCTCCATCGCCAGCGCGCGGGCTATTGCCACGCGCTGCTGTTGGCCGCCGGAGAGCTGTGCCGGATAGAAATCCTTTCGGTTCAACATCCCCACCCGCTCCAGCAGTTGCTCAGCCTGTTCAATGCAGGTCCGTTTATCCCGTTTGAGCACATAATGCGGCCCCTCAATGACATTCTGCAGGACCGTCATATGCGACCACAGGTTAAAACTTTGAAAGACCATCCCCAGCCGCGAACGCAGGCGCTCTATCTGCCGGGGATTCGCCGCCAGCCGATGCCCGCGGGCGTGGTGCTTCATTTCAATCGTCTCGCCACCGACGCTGACCACCCCGGCATCGGGCGTTTCCAGCAGATTAATGCAGCGCAGCAGCGTACTTTTACCGGAGCCGCTGGCGCCGAGGATCGAAATGACATCGCCCTGCCGGGCCTGGATGGTGATCCCCTTCAGGACATCCAGGGAGCCAAAGGACTTACGAATATCGCTGACCGATAAGGTCACCGGACGTGAATCGAGCATCTTACTCTCCTTTGGTTATCGGCTTGAGCGACACGGTCGCCGGGTTTTGCCGGGTATGCGGCGTTAATCGCCGTTCTAGCAGGGCGTACAGCTGCACAATGATGAAATTAAGCAGCAAATAGATGGCCGCCGCGCAGAGGAATACCTCCATCGTCCGGTAGGTACGTTGAATAATCTGTTGCGCCACCCCGGTGACGTCCCAGACGGTCACCAGGCTTGCCAGCGCTGTAGACTTGACCAGCAGAATAGCCTCCGTGGAGTAGGCTGGCAGCGCATAACGTAGCATCACCGGGGCAATGATCCGCCGCAGCAGCAGCCAGCGCGACATGCCGCAAGCCTGACCGGCTTCAATCTGCCCCGGCGGTATCGCCAGCAACCCGCCGCGCAGAATTTCCGCGGTGTAGGCCGCCGTACAGAGCGCCAGCGCCAGAACGGCGCAGATAAAGGGTTCGCGCAGCAGCGGCCACAGGAAACTGTGACGGATCACCCCAAACTGACCCAGCCCGTAATAAATGAGAAACAGCTGGATCAGCAGTGGTGAACCACGAAAGATCAGGATATAGCCTTTGGCGAAACCGCTAGCCAGCGGCCAGTGGCTCATTCGCAGCGCCAGAACGCCGAGGGCCAGTGCGCCGCCGAGGATAAAAGAGCAAATAAAGAGCCCCAGCGTCACCGGCAGCGCCGCGCCGAGCTTTAACAACGTCTCACCGAGGAAGGCAAAATCGATAAACATACGGGCTCCTTACGCCTGCGCGGCGCTGCGACGCAGCCAGGCGCGGTTGAGATGGCTCTCCGCCCGGGTAAATGCGCGGTTAGAGAGCAGCGTCAGGATCAGATAACAGCCGCCGCCGATCAGATAGAACAGGAAATAATCGCGGGTCGAGCCAGCGGCAATCTGGCTGGCGCGCATCAGCTCAACGATGCCGGTCACCGATACCAGCGCCGAATCTTTGAGGCTCATTTGCCACACGTTGGATAACCCAGGCAGCGAATAACGGATAATCTGCGGCAACAGAATGCGCTGCAGGATCCGCCAGCGCGGCATGCCGATAGCGGTAGCCGCCTCCACTTCACCGGGCATCAGCGCCAGGCGAGCGGCACGGTAAACCTCCGCCTGATATGAGGAGGAGATCAAACCAATCGCCAGGGCGCCAATCAGAAAGGGCGGAACCTCAATAAAACCGTCAGCGCCAAACAGTCGCCCCACCCATGAAATCATCCCTGAGCCGCCAAAATAGAACAGGTAGATCACCAGTAACTCAGGGATACCGCGGAATACCACCGACCAGGCGGCGCCAAACCAGCGCGCTGGCGCATGCCGGGACAGCTTTGCGGCGGCAATGACGCCGCCTACCCCGGCACCGACGGCCAGCGCGGCGAGCGACAGCAGCAACGTGGTCAGCGTGGCACTGAGGATCAGCGTCCCCCACCCGTTTTCACCAAAACTCAGAAGATTCAACATGAGAGCCTCACTCAGGGGGTAACGTCGCTTTTAAACCATTTCTCGCTCAGTTTTTTTACCGTCCCATCGGCCAGCGCCGCCTGAATGGCGCTATCCAGTTTCGCTTTGAGATCGGTATCGGTGAGGCGCACGCCCATCGCCTCACCGCCTCCCCAGATCGGCCCGCTCATCAGCGGACCGCTCAATGCCAGATTGTTATTCTCCGGTCGCGACAGGGTGGTGTTGGCAAAGGTAATATCATCAAACACCGCATCGATGCGCTCAGCCTGCAGGTCGAGGATCGCATCCGCTGAGTTGTTATATTCCCTGATGTCAGCGATATCCTTGAAATACTTATCAATAAACGGGGTGTACACGGTGCCGGAAGCGATGCCGATAGTTTTCCCTTTCAACGCCGCGCGCAGAGGCGCAATCGCCGCCTGAATCTCTTTCTCATCATCATGAAGCTTGACCGTCGGAGACGGAGGGAGCAGCGACCCTTTTACCGCAATGAAAGAGGCCGGCGTGGCAGCGTAGGCCTGGGTAAACGCCACGACCTTCGATCGCTCCGGGGTGACGACAATAGCGTCCATGATCACGTCATATTTTCCGGCGTTAAGTCCGGCAATCATGCCATCCCAGTTCTGTACCACCAGCTTGCATTCGATCTGCATCCGCTGGCATAAATTCGCCATGAGCTCAGGTTCGAAGCCGCTCAACTTCCCTCCGGGAAGCGTCAGGTTCCAGGGTTCATAGCCGCCTTCCGTAGCGATGGTGATTGATTTCCACTCTTTAGCGTATGTTGAGCCACCAGACAGCAGTAGTCCCGAAAACAGGGTGACCAGGCAGGCCTGGCGGAAAGTAATACGCTGTTGCATTTTCATTCTCCCGATCGCGTTTTGTCATGATGGCTCTGGTCACTGCGATAAGATAATTCGCAGATGACTGCTCATGTATATACAAGCATTGACAAACCCACACACGCGCTCGATGATGGATTTGTGAGCCCTGTTGTAAATAATTTGTAAGCATGTTGCGACACGCTTGTAACAAAAACCATCCACCCTCTGAATTCCGCCGAGCAGACCATGATCTTTTTTTTGATATCGCCACCTTACCCATCACGCCGTGGAAGAACGGTGCCAGTGCCACCCGGGAAATTATCGCCGTTCCTTCCACAGACGCCCCCTTTCTCTGGCGAGCCAGCATCGCCACTCTGCAGGCGGATGGTCCTTTTTCCCCCTTCCCCGGCGTCGATCGGGTGATCACCCTGCTGGCGGGACAACCGCTACGACTGTGCGGCGAGGACATCGACCATCCGCTGACGCTCTGGCAGCCGTGGGCGTTCCCCGGCGAATGGGCGCTGTCCAGCGTCGGGATCGTTGAGCCAGGGCTGGACTTCAATATCATGACCCAGCGCGGACGTGCCTCGGCGAGAGTAAAGGTGATAAACGACCAGCAACGCCCTGCTACTGAGGGAGTCGCTTATGTTCTTCAGGGCGAGTGGGATCTGGCCGGGCAGCGAAGCGCGGCCGGCAGCGGTCTCTGCTGGCGCGGTGAATCCCCTGGCGAGCTGCAGCCCCTCAGTGCCAACGGGTGTCTGCTGCTGGCGGAGATCGCGCTCAAATAATCATCAGAAGAGAGAGTATACTGGAGCTATCGCGATACGCTTTTGCTCCGCACGCCGCGGGCGCGGCTGAAAAATATCGTGACACAAGGGGTCGTCAGTGGGATATAATTCCCGGCTAAATTTGAGTTATTTTGAAATAACAATGTTAACGTTATGATTGTTAAAGTAAAAATAAGCAATAACGATAAGGATTAAAGCTATGGGTTTTCTTTCCGGTAAGCGCATTTTGATCACTGGCGTCGCCAGCAAACTGTCCATCGCCTACGGTATTGCGCAAGCAATGCACCGCGAAGGCGCGGAACTGGCATTCACCTATCAGAATGAAAAACTGAAAGGTCGCGTAGAAGAATTTGCTGCCGCGCTGGGTTCTGACATTGTGCTGCCGTGCGACGTTGCTGAAGATGAGAGCATCACCGCGCTGTTCACCGAGCTGGAAAAAGTCTGGCCGAAATTCGATGGTTTCGTCCACTCTATCGGTTTTGCCCCGGCTGACCAGTTAGACGGCGACTACGTTGACGTTGTCACCCGCGACGGCTTTAAAATCGCGCACGACATCAGCGCCTACAGCTTCGTGGCGATGGCCAAAGCCTGCCGCAGCATGCTGAACCCGGGCTCTGCTCTGCTGACGCTCTCCTACCTGGGCGCAGAGCGCGCGATCCCGAACTACAACGTAATGGGTCTGGCCAAAGCCTCTCTGGAAGCTAACGTCCGCTATATGGCTAACGCCATGGGTCCGGAAGGCGTTCGCGTTAACGCCATCTCTGCCGGTCCGATCCGTACGCTGGCTGCTTCTGGCATTAAAGATTTCCGTAAAATGCTGGCGCACTGCGAAGCGGTCACCCCGATCCGTCGCACCGTCACCATTGAAGATGTGGGCAACAGCGCAGCCTTCCTGTGCTCTGACCTGTCCGCGGGTATCTCCGGTGAAGTCGTTCACGTTGACGGCGGGTTCAATATCGCCGCCATGAACGAGCTGGAACTGAAGTAAGTTCTTTCCCTCCTCGCCCCGGTGAGGAGGGTTCTTCCTTCCCCCCATCCCTTACGCTCCCCCTGTTATTCCAATCGGCTATTTGTTAGCACGTATCAATATTTTCTCCTGCTTCCGGGTTACGCCAGGATAGTTCTGCATAAACGATCCGCGGAACGGCGGTTCGCCACATACCGAACAAGGAAAGCCCATGGAGCCACGCCGCGTGAATGGCAAAAACCACTGGTATCACGAAACCCAGTCAACAATCTGCCCGGTGGATGTTCTACCGCTTGTCCCTGAAGCCGCCCATGTTGAAGACCGCTTTTTGCTGGACCTGACGCTGCCGGAAGCCTGGCTACACATCCACGCAGGCTGGCTGCACCCCGCTCGCCAGCTGGCAGAGCGGTTGTTTCCCGACCAGGTGGCGGTGAGTCGCCTGCAGACCTTTACCGCCTACGATCGCCTGAGCACCGCGCTGACTGTCGCCCAGGTTTATGGTGTCCAGCGGTTGTGTAACCACTATGCCGCCCGCCTGGCTCCCCTCCCTGGCCCTGACTCTTCGCGCGAGAGCAACCGTCGCCTGGCGCAGATCACTCAGTATGCTCGTCAGCTCGCCAGTTCGCCCTCCGTCATTAACGCCCTCTCGCGCAGCCAGCTGGACGAAGTGGGTTTAACCAGCCGGGATATTATCCTGATCAACCAGATTATCGGTTTCGTGGGCTTCCAGGCCCGGGCGATTGCCGTCCTGCAGGCGGCGCTGGGCTATCCGGTGCGCTGGATCCCCGGCATGCCTCAGCAAGAGGAGGCCCCTGCCGAACTGTTCACCGCGCCACCAGGAGAGTGGCAGAGCGACCTTGAGGATCCCGATCTGCAGTATGCCGATGATGAGCGCCAGCGGCGCATCGCCGGCTGGCAGTCGCTGCCCGGTCTGGGTGAGCTGGCCCCACTGCTGGCCTGCGACCCACCGTTGTTCACGCCTCTGGAGACCTTGATCCGCCAGCTCAGCACGGATGATACCTTTGGCCCGCAGGTCGCCTTACTCGCGGCGCGCACCAATGGCAGCCCCACCTGTTTTGACGCCTGGCTCCCCCACTGGCAGGGTGAAGAGGAGTTCGCCAGCCATCTGCGGGAGGGCGACCAGGCCCTCCATCACTGGCTCCAGCAGCATCCTCAGTCCCGGTCTCTCGTGACCGCGGTGCAGCTGTTAACCCGCTCGCCGGACCGGTTTAGCGCCGCCCAGTTAACGCCCCTCGCGGAATATGGACTCTCTGCGGAACAAGCGATCGATCTGTTGACCTGGAGCGGGCTGTGCGGATGGATGAATCGTCTGAAAATCGCCCTCGGCAATGTGCGTCAGCAGACGTAAATTGCTGAAACAGCGCTTGCTGCGGCAGGCATATTCGCGTAAAAATGTCAGCCGCTCTTTTAGCCACGAAAATACCTAATTATGTTTCAGGATAACCCGCTGCTAGCGCAGCTTAAACAGCAACTGCATTCCCAGACGCCGCGCGCGGAAGGGGTCGTTAAGGGCACGGAAAAGGGCTTTGGCTTCCTCGAAGTGGACGCTCAGAAGAGCTACTTCATTCCGCCGCCGCAGATGAAAAAAGTGATGCATGGCGACCGTATCGTCGCGGTGATCCATTCTGAAAAAGATCGCGAAAGCGCCGAACCAGAAACCCTGGTTGAGCCGTTCCTGACCCGTTTCGTCGGTAAAGTCCAGAAGAAAGACGATCGCCTCGCTATCGTTCCTGACCATCCGCTGCTGAAAGATGCCATTCCCTGCCGCGCCGCCCGTGGCGTTGAGCATGATTTCAAACAGGGTGACTGGGCCGTCGCCGAGATGCGCCGTCATCCGTTAAAAGGCGACCGCGGGTTTTACGCGGAGCTGACCCAGTTCATCACCTTCAGCGACGATCACTTCGTCCCCTGGTGGGTAACCCTGGCGCGCCATAACCTTGAAAAAGAAGCGCCGGACGGCGTGGCCGCGGAAATGCTCGATGAAGGGCTGACGCGCCGCGATTTAACCGCTCTCGACTTCGTCACTATCGACAGCGCCAGCACCGAAGATATGGACGATGCGCTGTATGCCGAATCCACTGCTGATGGCAAACTGCTGCTGACGGTCGCCATTGCTGACCCGACCGCCTGGATTGCCGAAGGTAGCAAGCTGGATAAGGCCGCAAAAGTGCGCGCCTTTACCAACTATCTGCCGGGCTTCAATATTCCGATGCTGCCCCGCGAGCTGTCAGACGACCTGTGCTCCCTGCGCGCTAACGAAGTGCGCCCGGTGCTGGCCTGCCAGATGACTCTGGCGGCCGATGGCACCATCGAAGACAACATCGAATTCTTTGCCGCCACCATCGAGTCGAAAGCCAAGCTGGCCTATGACGATGTCTCTGACTGGCTGGAAGGCCGCGGCAGCTGGCAGCCGGGCAGCGACGCGATCGCGCTGCAAATTACACTGTTGAAGGACGTGTGCCAGCGTCGTAGCGAATGGCGTCAGACCCATGCGCTGGTGTTCAAAGACCGTCCGGACTACCGTTTCGTTCTTGGCGAAAAAGGCGAAGTGCTGGATATCGTCGCGGAACCACGTCGCATTGCCAACCGTATTGTCGAAGAGTCGATGATCGCCGCCAACATCTGTGCCGCCCGGGTTCTGCGCGACAAGCTCGGCTTCGGCGTTTATAACGTCCATACCGGCTTCGACCCGGCGAATACCGAACAGCTGGCTGCGCTGCTGAAAACCCACGACGTGCACGTCGACCCGACGGAGGTGCTGACGCTGGAAGGGTTCTGCAAGCTGCGCCGGGAACTGGACGCCCAGCCGACCGGATTCCTCGACAGCCGCATCCGCCGCTTCCAGTCGTTTGCGGAAATCAGCACCGAGCCGGGCCCGCACTTTGGCCTCGGCCTTGAGGCCTATGCCACCTGGACCTCGCCGATCCGTAAATATGGCGACATGATCAACCACCGTCTGCTGAAGGCCATCATCAAAGGCGAGACCATTGCGCGCCCGCAGGATGATGCCACCGTACAGATGGCGGAGCGCCGTCGTCTTAACCGGATGGCAGAGCGCGACGTCGCCGACTGGCTGTATGCCCGTTTCCTCAACGATAAAGCCGGGACCGATACCCGTTTTGCGGCGGAGATCATCGACATCAGCCGCGGCGGGATGCGCGTGCGCCTGGTGGACAATGGCGCTGTCGCCTTTATTCCGGCCCCCTTCCTCCACGCCGTTCGCGACGAACTGGTGTGCAGCCAGGAGAACGGCACCGTGCAGATCAAGGGCGAGGTGGTCTACAAAGTGACTGACGTTATCGATGTCACCATCGCCGAAGTCCGCATGGAAACCCGCAGCATTATTGCGCGTCCGGCAGTCTGACGCCTCTTCACAGCGGTTCCTCCGGGAACCGCTGCTTCTTTCCTCTCCATCCTGCTATTTCCGTCGCACCGATTAAGGTTGTGCGTTTTTTTCGCTTCTCTTTTTCATCCATTTTTAGCATCATTGATTTCATTCGTTTTTGTTACCAGGATAATGCCATGTCAGATGTGAATGCCCACCTGCTCGCCCAACGTATCGATACCGTGCTGGATATTCTGGTTGCCGGTGATTACCACTCTGCGATCCATAATCTGGAAATCCTCAAAGCGGAGCTGCTGGCACTGGCGGCGGACGACGCTGAGCAAAAAAACCAGCCCAAGGCTCCCTGGGAAATCTGATTATCGCCCATGCCGCAACCGGTGACTCATACCGGTTGCTCGCCATATAGCCCCCTAACAGTGATGTTGCTATGAACGCCCGACAACAAAGTATTTTGCAAGTGGTCATTGATAAAGGCCGGATGAGCGTCGCCGATCTGGCGAAGATGACCGGTGTCTCAGAGGTCACCATTCGCCAGGATCTGAATCTGCTGGAAAAGCAGAGCTATTTGCGCCGCACCCATGGCTATGCAGTCCCACTGGACAGTGAAGATGTTGAAACCCGCATGATGACCCATTTCGCCATTAAACGTGAACTGGCCAGCCGGGCGGCGGCGCTGGTGAGCGCCGGCGAAACGGTATTCATCGAAAACGGCAGCAGCAACGCCCTGCTGGCGCGCACCCTCGCCGAACGCGGCGATATCACCATCATAACCGTCAGCAGCTATATCGCCCATCTGCTGAAAGAGACGCCGGGAGAGGTGATCCTGCTGGGCGGGATTTACCAGAAACGCAGTGAAAGCATGGTGGGCCCGCTGACCCGCCAGTTCATCCAGCAGGTGCATTTCAGCAAAGCCTTCATCGGGATCGATGGCTGGCAGGCAGAAACCGGCTTTACCGGTCGCGATATGATGCGTGCGGATGTGGTTAACGCCGTGCTGGAAAAGCACTGTGAAGCGATTATTCTCAGCGACAGCTCGAAATTCAGCGCGGTTCATCCCTATCCCCTCGGTCCCGCCGGGCGCTTTAACCGCGTTATTACCGACGATCGCCTGCCGGCCGCCTGCCGCGACCAGTTACTGCACAGCGGCCTGACCGTCGATATCGTGCCATACGTCTGATCTTTACCCGCCCCGAGCCATGCCAATGCGCCATTCGGGGCGATATTACGCTCTGAGAGTATTCCGAGCCGCTAATTAAGATTTTTTACCTGACGATACATTTAAAAAAAAGTAAAATTATTATTAGCGATATAACAGGAAGTGACTATCACCTGCGTGATTTTCGTGACACCTGCGCACCCTAACTTCATGGAATTGCCCTAAAGCTGCTATTTCAGGCTATGCTTAAAGGAGCGTAGTATCCATGAATAGATTATTCAGGAGAAAAAAATGATGACTTCAACGAGCAAAAAAATGGCTGCCGTCGTTCTGGCTGTCACTGTAGCAATGTCTCTGAGCGCTTGTTCTAACATGTCTAAACGCGACCGTAACACCGCTATCGGTGCTGGCGCCGGCGCCATCGGTGGTGCGGTGTTAACTGACGGTAGCGCACTCGGAACCCTGGGTGGCGCGGCGGTCGGTGGTATTATTGGTCACCAGGTTGGCAAATAATATAATTACCTGACGAAATAAAAGAATAATTCACACGAATTGACTTACGCACGTTAAATCATTCAAGGCCGCGGCATTCACCGCGGCCTTGTTATTTCAGCATTACTTTAATTATTGCCGAAATAGCACTCAGCCACCGGCTAACTTAACCTTCATTCCTTTCGCCTCGAGCAGCGATTTGAGCAAATCCCGTTTGTCACCCTGGATCTCGATCACGCCATCTTTCACCGCACCGCCGCAGCCACATTTCTTTTTCAGCTCTGCAGCCAGGGCGTTCAGCGCGGCATCGTCAGCATCGATGCCGCTAATCAGGCACACGCCTTTGCCCTTGCGACCGCTGGTCTGGCGCTGAATACGAACAATACCATCGCCTTTAGGCCGCACCGGCGCCGGTTTCGCTTCGTCGATACGCCCGGTTTCCGTGGAGTAGACCAGGCGGCTATTGGAATCGCTCATTATGCCTCCTTTGACAACGAGACGTTGATTGCCCGCAGCGTTGCGGCAGGATCGGCCGACTGAGTGACCGGGCGACCAATAACCATATAATCCACCCCCGCCGCCTGGGCCTGCTCGGGGGTCATAATCCGCCGCTGATCCCCGGCCTCGCTCCCCTGCGGACGGATCCCCGGGGTCACCAGCTTAAACGCCTGCCCCAGCTCCTGTTTGAAGCGTACCGCCTCCTGAGCTGAGCACACGACCCCGTCAAGACCACAGCGTTGGGTCAGCGCTGCCAGCTTCGCCGCGTAATCAGCCGGGGATAAGGTAATGCCCAGATCCTGCAGGTCGCTGGCCTCCATGCTGGTGAGCACGGTGACGGCGATCAGCAGCGGAGCGTCTTTGCCAAACGGCAACAGCGCTTCACGCGCGGCGGTCATCATCCGCGCGCCGCCGGAGGCATGGACATTCACCATCCATACCCCGAGTTCGGCCGCCGCCGCCACCGCGCGGGCCGTGGTATTGGGGATATCGTGAAACTTAAGGTCAAGGAACACCTCAAACCCGCGCTGGTGCAGATCGCGAACAAACTGCGGGCCCAACAGGGTGAACATCTCTTTGCCCACCTTCAGGCGGCAGTCTCGCGGGTCGATGCGGTCGACAAATGCCAGCGCTTTATCGCGATTATCATAGTCGAGCGCAACCACAACGGGAGAGGATGTGACAGCGCGGGAAGATGTGATAGCTGTAGACGTCATGACCAGACCTTAGTGTTGATGGGCGCCAGGGCGGCGCAAAAAAGGTAAACGGGCAGCATTCTACCTGTGATGCTAACAAAATAACAGACTGCTGTAGTAGCGCTGGCCGGACGATGGCGCTGCCGGGGCCGCGCCTGGAGAGGAGAAAAACGATGAGTATGTTGTAACTAATGGAGGGATTTTTTTTGACTTTATTGGCCGTCGAGACCGCGAATGGGTTTGATGGTGGCCCACGAGCGGCAGGAAGGGCAGTGCCAGTAGAGCGTATGAGCAGTAAAGCCGCATTTCTGGCAGCGATAGCGCGGTTTGCTGCGCACCTGCTCGCCGACCATGTTTCTTAGCACCCCGAGGCTTTCTTTCGCGCGCCCTTCTTCCGCTTCGTTGAGATGGTAGTCCATCAGCTTATGGAAGACGCGCATGGTCGGGTGACGTTCCAGCTGCCGGGTAACGTAGTTTTGCGCGGCTTCGACCCCTTCCCGTTGCTCGAGGATCTGCGCCAGCATCAGTTCAGCGGTGGCCCCGGTGTTCTCATCCACACAACGGCGCAGGAAAATCTCCCACTCTTCGGCTTTACCCAGTTGCTGGTAGCAGGTCTGCAGCATCTCCAGCGTCTCACCGACCAGCTCTTTATCCTGATCGATAACCCGCTCAAGGCTCTCTACCGCTTTGGCGTAATCACCCTTTTCCATCCACACCCGGCCCATCATTATTGAGACCCGGGCGCTGTTGCGGTCTGCTGCGGCGCCTTTCTTCAGCAGCGCCATCGCTTTATCCAGATCGTTGGCCGCCATCTGCTGCAGGGCCAGCTCACACCAAAAGTTGGCTATTTCGCCACGATGTTTCTCTTTACCCAGCTTCACCAGCCGTTCAGCGACTTCGATCGCTGACTGCCAGTCGCTGGTCGCCTGGTAGATCTGCAGCAGCTGCTGCAGAGCGCTCAGGCGGAAATCGGTCTCATCCACCAGCTGTTTGAACATATCTTCCGCACGATCGTACAACCCGGCGGCCATATAGTCGCGCCCCAGCTGCTGGACGGCCAGCAGGCGCTGATCGTAGGTTAACGATGCGCTTTCCATCAGGCTCTGATGGATACGGATCGCGCGGTCAACCTCGCCGCGCGAGCGGAACAGGTTACCGAGCGTCAGGTGGGCCTCAACGGTGCCGGTATCCTCTTTCAACATATCAAGGAACAGATCGACGGCTTTATCCTGCTGGTTGCTGAGCAGGAAGTTAACCCCCGCCACGTAATCCCGTGACAGGCGGTTGGCATCGTCCTGTTTGGACTGTTGTGCACTTCTGCGCCCCATGTACCAGCCGTAGGCGGCGGCAACGGGTAAAAGCAGAAACAACAACTCCAGCATAAGAGGTTATTCCTTCACGGCAGGCACGCCTGCGTCGACAGCGACCGGGCTGACGGGGGCAATCTGGTGCTCAAGGCGCTTAATTTTTCGCTCCGCGCGCGCCAGCGAGACACGCACCCGCAGCCAGAACAAGCCGCAGATCAGCCAGCCAATGGCAAAGCCTGCGGCGAACAGCACCGCCAGCAGTGTCGAAATGCGGAATTCACCCTGCGCGAGTAAATAGTTGAACGTGACCTGTTGGTCATTCTGCGCCCCCAGCGTCACTGAAATGACGAAGATTGCTAGCACCAGTAAGAAAATGAGTAAATATTTCACATGACTTCCCGTTATGTGGGTTGCGCGAAAAAAAGCCCGCTTTCAGCCCTATAAAGTATCATTTTCGCCGCAGCGGTGGAATGAAAAAGCATGGCAACTGTACAGGATATGCGGTCGGATGCCGCTAAAATCAACATTATTCTGCTTCGGGCATCCGTTTTTTAATATCCTGCGCCTCTTCTCCCGGCGGCGAGAGCGGCCCGCACAGGCGCTGCGTCAACCAGCAGGCCACCGTGACCAACAGCCAGGAGATCAGCGTGGCGACAATGAGATCCAGCGGCCAGTGCATGCCCAGCGCCAGGCGACTGCCCATCACCGCCGTCGCCCATACCAGCAGCACGGCGACCGTGCCCCAACGCCGACGCGGCCACAGCAGCCCGGCGGCCAGCAGCGCCCAGCTGGCGGCGAACATCGTGTGACCCGACGGGAAAGCAAAGCCTGTCTCTTTCTGCCAGTGCTTGCGTAAAAACGGCGGAATGTCCTGCGCCTGCGCCAGCTGGGCATGCACCAGTTTAGCGCGTTCTTTACGCTTCAACGCATAGAATTGCGTCACCGGCACCTGTCTTGAGTTTTCCAGCCAGATGACAAAGGGTCTCGGCTCCTGAACCCGCGCTTTGACCCAGGATTTAACCCCCTGTCCCACCAGGATGGCGGCGGCAAGAATCAGGAACAGGATCAGTGCCGCGCGCAGCCGGTAGCGAAGACACCAGAGAAACCAGCCGCACAGTGCAACATGCGTGATAATTCCCCACGGCTGCGTCACCGTTTCCGTCACCCACCAGAGGGTTTTCAACATAGCAACCGGCAGTCCTGGCTGCCACAGCCAACCAGACAGCCAGACCGTAACAGGCATAACAAGCAGCAGCGCCGCCGCGAGAGCGGTTCGTCGGGCAATCAACAGCATTTTCTCTCCTTCTCCTTGTAGATGAACATCATAGCGGAAAGTAGTTCGTTTGTGCGCTTTCCACGCGGCTAACCGTTCGCGATTAGGAGAACGTCCCGGCCTTGTGGCAAAATAGCGGCAAACAGAAAGCACATTCAGGTGCTGACAGAATCTGGAGAATCACATGCAGCTTAAACGTGTGGCAGAAGCCAAACTGCCAACCCCATGGGGCGATTTCCTGATGGTGGGTTTTGAAGAACTGGCAACCGGACAAGATCATGTCGCGCTGGTGTATGGCGATATATCGGGGCAGTCGCCGGTCCTGGCCCGCGTCCATTCAGAGTGTTTGACGGGCGATGCCCTGTTTAGCCTGCGCTGTGATTGCGGCTTTCAGCTGGAAGCGGCCCTGTCGCATATCGCCGAAGAAGGACGGGGGATCCTGCTCTATCACCGCCAGGAAGGACGCAACATTGGTTTATTGAATAAAATCCGCGCCTACGCGCTGCAGGATCAGGGCTACGACACCGTTGAGGCGAACCATCAGCTGGGCTTCGCCGCCGATGAGCGCGACTTCACCCTGTGCGCCGATATGTTCAAACTGCTCAACGTTGAGCAGGTTCGGTTATTAACCAATAACCCGAAAAAAGTGGAAATTCTTACCGAAGCCGGGATCAACATTGTGGAGCGGGTACCGTTGATCGTCGGGCGTAACCCGAAAAATGCTCACTACCTGGATACTAAAGCCGCCAAAATGGGCCATTTGCTGAACAGCAAGCCGGCGGAATAAACCGATTGAATAAAAGAGAAAGGGCCAGCGATGCTGGCCCTTTGTTTTACAGCATATTGCGGATAACGTAGTGCAGGATGCCGTCGTTGCGGTAGTAGGTGAGCTCGGTCGCGGTGTCGATACGGCACCGACAAGGGATCACTTCCTGCGAGCCGTCAGGGCGAGTCAGGGTCACCGGCACCGTAGCGCCAGGCTGAAGCGACTGCAGATTGCTGATATCAATCCGCTCTTCCCCGGTCAACTGCAGCGTTTTACGGGTGACGCCCTGCGGGAACTCCAGCGGCAAAATCCCCATCCCGATCAGGTTGGAGCGGTGGATACGTTCGAAGGACTCGGCGATCACCACCCGAATGCCCAGCAGGCGCGGCCCCTTCGCCGCCCAGTCGCGGCTGGAACCTGAGCCATACTCCTTACCGGCAATCACCGCCAGCGGTATGCCTTCCGCTTTATACTGCATCGCCGCATCGTAGATCGCCACCGGTTCGCGGTCCGGCAGATGTCGGGTCATACCGCCTTCCACTCCCGGTACCATTTCGTTACGAATACGGATATTGGCGAAGGTGCCGCGCATCATCACCTCATGGTTACCGCGACGGGAACCATAGGAGTTAAAGTCGCGCCGGGCAACCCCATGCTCCTGAAGATAGCGGCCTGCCGGGCTATCGGCTTTGATGCTCCCCGCCGGCGAAATGTGGTCAGTGGTCACTGAATCGCCCAGCATGGCGAGGATCCGCGCGCCATGAATATCCTCTACCGGCAGCGGTTCGACGCCCATCTCGTCAAAGAACGGCGACAGGCGAATATAAGTCGAGTCCTCCTGCCAGTCATAGGTATCTGACGCCTCCACCTTGATTGCTTTCCACTCCTCGGTACCGGAAAACACTTCCGCGTACTCTTTGCGGAACATCTCAGTGGAGACCTGTTCCACCGTACGGGCAATCTCCTCCCCGCTCGGCCAGATATCTTTCAGATAAACCGGTTCGCCATCGCTGCCCTGCCCCAACGGCTCGCGGGTGAGATCGATATTCATGTTCCCCGCCAGGGCGTAAGCGACGACCAGCGGCGGCGAGGCCAGCCAGTTGGTTTTCACCAGCGGATGGATACGCCCTTCGAAGTTACGGTTACCGGAAAGCACCGCCCCGACGGTCAGATCGCCCTTTTTGATCGCCTCTTCGATAGGTTCCGGCAACGGACCGGAGTTACCGATACAGGTGGTACAGCCATATCCCACCAGATTGAAGCCGAGCTGGTCGAGGTAAGGCGTCAGGCCGGCATGAGCCAGATAATCCGACACCACTTTCGAGCCTGGCGCCAGGGAAGCTTTTACCCACGGCTGCGGCTGCAGGCCACGCTCGACGGCTTTTTTCGCCAGCAGACCGGCGGCCATCAGCACACTGGGGTTGGAGGTATTGGTACAGGAAGTAATGGCCGCAATGGCCACGGCGCCGTCCGGTAGCGAATAGTGATGCCCGTTCAGCGTATAATCCACCGGCTGGCGCTGACGCTGAGGATGGTTAACCTCCAGCTCGCCGCTGGCGGCAAAGGCTTTCGGCACATCGCCGAGCGCCACGCGATCCTGCGGCCGTTTCGGCCCGGCAAGGCTTGCCTCAACGCTGCCCATATCCAGCGCCAGGGTGCTGGTAAAGACCGGCTCATCGCCCGGCTGGCGCCACATGCCCTGCGCTTTGGCATAGGCTTCCACCAGGGCGACCTGTTCTTCGCTACGGCCGCTCAGACGCATATAGCTAAGCGTCACGTCATCGATCGGGAAGAAACCACAGGTGGCGCCATACTCCGGGGCCATATTGGCGATAGTGGCGCGATCGGCCAGGGGTAAGGTATCCAGGCCATCGCCGTAGAATTCAACAAACTTGCCGACGACACCGTGCTGGCGTAGCATCTGGGTGACCGTCAGCACCAGATCGGTGGCGGTGATGCCTTCGCGCAGTTTGCCGCTGAGCTTAAAGCCCACGACATCCGGGATCAGCATCGACACCGGCTGACCCAGCATGGCGGCTTCCGCTTCAATCCCGCCCACGCCCCAGCCCAGTACGCCGAGACCGTTAATCATGGTGGTATGAGAGTCGGTGCCCACCAGGGTATCCGGCCACGCCATCCACTTCCCATTCACCTCTTCGCTCCAGACGGCCCGACCGAGGTATTCCAGGTTGACCTGGTGACAAATACCGGTGCCCGGCGGCACTACGCTGAAGCGGCTGAAGGCCTGTTGTCCCCAGCGTAGAAAAGCGTAACGTTCGTGGTTACGCTCCATTTCCAGACGGACGTTATCTTCGAAGGCCTCGTCATCGCCGAAACGGTCGACGGTGACCGAGTGGTCGATAACCAGGTCGACGGGCGACAGCGGATTCACTTTCGCGGTGTCGCCGCCCAGGCGCTTCACCGCCTCGCGCATGGCGGCCAGATCCACGACTGCCGGCACGCCGGTAAAGTCCTGCATCAGGACGCGCGCGGGACGGTAAGCGATCTCCCGGTCGGCATGGGCCTGTTGCAGCCAGCTGGCCAGGGCACGAATATCTTCTTCTGTCACCGAGTCACCGTCCTGCCAGCGCAGCAGGTTCTCCATCAGCACCTTCAGCGACTTAGGCAGTCGACTGAGATCGCCCAGCTGTTTCTCTGCCAGCGGCAGACTGTAGTAATGCCAGGTTTTCTCGTTGACCAGCAGCGTGTCCTTACTGGCTTCTCGTAGGGTTGACGACATAGCTCCTCCTTTATCTCAGGGATGGCATACCCTGATTCTCCTCAGGGTCTCCATTAAAGATAACACATACCGAGCATAACACTTTGATAACAACCCAAATTGCTAAATGCGCCGAGGTCGACAGTGATTAATCGGGAATTATCCTGGAATCGGAGAAATAGCACCAAAATAGTGCAGGAGCGATGATTAAGACGATATTGTATTAGTACACGAGGACAAAAAAAGAGCTAATCGGCCAGCTGGCTACGATTAGCTCTTGTGAGTGATTTCAGATTGGATGAATCCAGCGGCAAAATATATTCTCCCTGTATTGCCGGTCACTGATTTTATATTACAGTTTCCTTTCACTGTCATAAAAATGACATGTATCTACAACGATGACCTACAGCTTTAGCTGACAATCCAGATGTTGCAGATGGTAAGCGCGATGATGCTCCAGAACATCGCCAGCCCTACCAACACTACGCCCCATACGCGACTACGCAGAACGGGATCGATTTCGGTTTTGTCATTCTCGTATGACATCGCCAGTTTCATGTAATCGATATTACTTATCATATTGTCACCACCAATTGCTCAAATCATCAGGTACAGATAAATCTTAATTATGGATAAAAGATTAATCCAGTGAATTTAGGCCTGATGGAATATATTTAACCGGTTATTTGATCGCGGCGGGCATAATGACAAACGTGTTGCCAGAAATTATTAATTTTGTGATTGGTTCGAGGTTTAAGATGTTAAATTAGGACCATGATAGTCAATGGCACTCCCCACAGGGAATGCCATTATTTTTTTAAGGGTTATTTTTCCGGGAGTTTTATATCTTTAAACATCGCTTCAATATCTTCATTCGACCGCAACGCCACCGCGGTATCCACGACATCCCGGGTCAGATGGGGTGCAAAACGTTGAATAAAATCATACATGTAGCTTCGTAAGAAGGTGCTACGGCGGAAACCAATTTTGGTTGTGCTGTGGCTGAATATACCGTTCGCATCCAGCTTCACCAGGTCCGGGTCAGAGACCGGATCGACTGCCATGCTGGCTATCACCCCGACCCCAAGCCCCAGGCGAACATAGGTTTTGATCACGTCGGCGTCAGTGGCGGTGAAGACAATGCGCGGCGTCAGACCCGCACGGTTAAACGCGGTATCCAGTTCCGAACGGCCGGTAAAGCCAAAGGTATAGGTCACCAGCGGGTACTGCGCCAGCTCTTCAATGGAAACCGAGCCCTTCGCGGCCAGAGGATGCTCAGGCGTCACCACAATCGACCGGTTCCAGTGATAGCATGGCAACATCACCAGATCGTCATACAGATGCAGCGCCTCGGTGGCGATGGCGAAGTCGGCGTTGCCTTTCGATACGGCTTCTGCAATCTGGGTTGGCGAGCCCTGATGCATATGCAGCGACACCCGCGGGTAGCGTTCAATAAAGCCCTTGATCACCCCCGGTAACGCATAGCGCGCCTGAGTATGGGTCGTCGCCACATATAACGACCCTTTATCAGGCCAGGTATGCTCCCCGGCGACAGATTTAATCGCATCGACTTTCGATAATACCTCGCGGGCGATACGGATGATCTCCTGCCCGGCAGGTGTCACCTGAGTTAAATGTTTGCCGCTGCGGGCGAAAATCTGGATGCCCAGCTCATCTTCCAGCATGCGGACCTGCTTACTGATGCCCGGCTGGGAGGTATAAAGCCCTTCGGCGGTGGATGAAACATTCAGGTTATGGTTCACCACCTCAACGATGTAGCGAAGCTGTTGTAGTTTCATGCTGATATCCGTTTGCGCGTAAAATGAAGCCGCTTAATACACTTTACGTTCAGGCAACTTGTCGACCGTGAGGCCAGCCTCCCGGCAGTTGGCCGTAGTGGCGCCGCAACGCATCCTGAAAGCGATGATGTATAAGACGTTTTAATAATAAAAAAGGGATTAGCTATAACCACTATATCATTTATATCAACAGTGTATAGATACTAACGAAAAATAATATAGGTGGTTATAAGGGGAAGAAAAGCCGATCCAGAAGGGGAAACGATGCGGCAGAAGCATCCACTGCCTCTGCCGGCCGTTAGTGCAGGAAAAGCACACTTTTCCTGCCTGATACTGCACGATTACTTTTTGGCTTCAGTCCATTTACCGTCAATAAAGAAGGCTGACCAGCCGGTCGCTTTGCCCTCTTTTTCGGAAGCCACATACTGCTGTTTCGTTTTACGGCTAAAGCGCACCAGCGTTTTATTACCTTCCGGATCCTGCTGCGGCGCATCGGCGAGATAGCGCAGTTTTTCCGGCAGACGATCGCGGAAGCGGTACAGCTCTTCCACCAGCGGCGCACGCGTTTCCCGTGATTTCGGGAAGGTGTTGGCCGCGAGGAAGACACCCGCCGCCCCGTCGCGCAGCACAAAGTAAGCGTCAGACTTCTCGCACGGCAGCTCCGGCAGCGGCACCGGATCTTCCTTCGGCGGAGCCACTTCGCCGTTGCGCAGGATCTTACGCGTGTTCTTACACTCGTCGTTGGTACAGGCCATGTACTTGCCGAAACGCCCCATTTTCAAGTGCATTTCAGAACCGCACTTCTCGCACTCCACTACCGGACCGTCATAGCCCTTGATGCGGAACTCGCCCTCTTCAATCTCATAGCCGTCACAGGTCGGGTTATTACCACACACGTGCAGTTTACGCTTAGGATCGATAAGGTAGCTGTCCATTGCGGTCCCGCACTTCTGACAGCGACGTTTGGCACGCAGCGCGTTGGTTTCCGCGTCATCGCCTTCCAGCACGTTGAGGACTTCGTTTTCCGGCACCAGGTTGATGGTGGTTTTGCAACGCTCTTTCGGCGGCAGAGCATAGCCCGAACAGCCGAGGAAAACACCGGTGCTGGCGGTACGGATGCCCATTTTACGTCCACAGGTCGGGCAGTCGATGCTGGTAAGCACCATCGGGTTCGGCTGCATGCCGCCCTCTTCCGGATCTTTCTCTGCGGTCTCCAGCTGAGTGGTAAAATCGCCGAAGAAGTGGTTCAGCACCTCTTTCCATTCGGCCTGGTGGTTGGCCACCTGGTCGAGACGATCTTCCATCTGCGCGGTGAAGTCGTAGTTCATCAGATCGCGGAAGTTTTCTTCCAGCCGATCGGTGACGATTTCGCCCATTTTCTCCGCATAGAAACGACGGTTTTCCACCCGCACGTAGCCGCGATCCTGAATGGTCGAGATGATCGAAGCGTAGGTGGAAGGACGGCCGATACCGCGTTTTTCCAGCTCTTTGACCAGCGAAGCTTCGCTGAAGCGCGCCGGCGGCTTGGTAAAGTGCTGCGCAGGCGTCAGCTCCACCAGGCTCAGGCGGTCGCCCTGTTTAACCACCGGCAACGTCCGGTCTTCATCGCCCTTGCGCAGCGCCGGCATCACTTTGGTCCAGCCGTCGAAACGTAAGGTACGACCGCGCGCTTTCAGTTTGAAATCGCCCGCCGCCACGGTCAACGTGGTGGAATCGTATTGCGCCGGCGTCATCTGACAGGCGACAAACTGGCGCCAGATCAGCTGATAGAGCTTCTGCGCATCGGCTTCCATATCTTTCAGCGTTTCCGCCAGCACGCTCACATCAGAAGGACGAATCGCTTCGTGCGCTTCCTGCGAGTTTTCTTTGCTGGCGTACTGGTTAGCGCTCTCCGGCAGATATTTTTTGCCAAAGTTGTCGCTGATATAACCGCGAACCATGTTCAGCGCGTCCTGACTCAGGTTGGTGGAGTCGGTACGCATATAGGTGATGTGCCCCGCCTCATAGAGACGTTGAGCCATCATCATGGTCTTTTTCACGCCGAAGCCGAGACGGGTGCTGGCCGCCTGCTGCAGCGTGGAGGTGATGAACGGCGCGCCCGGCTTGCTGCTGGTCGGCTTGTCTTCTCGCTCCAGCACGCTGTAGCTGGCTTTTTCCAGCAGCGATACCGCCGCCATGGTCTCATCACGGCTGACCGGACGGAACGGCTTATCGTCTTTGTGAGTCACCTGCAGAGGCAGCGCGTCGCCGCCCGGCGTGGTGGTGCTGGCATCAACTTCCCAGTACTCTTCCGGGACGAAGGCTTTGATTTCACGCTCACGTTCCACCACCAGGCGGACCGCAACGGACTGCACGCGCCCGGCAGAAAGACCACGGGCAATTTTCTTCCACAGCAGCGGCGAGACCATATAGCCCACCACGCGGTCCATAAAGCGGCGCGCCTGCTGGGCGTTAACCCGATCGATATTCAGTTCGCCCGGCTTTTCGAAGGCCTGACGAATAGCGTTTTTGGTGATCTCATTGAACACCACGCGGCTGTAACGCTGTTCATCGCCGCCGATCACTTCCCGCAGGTGCCAGGCAATGGCTTCCCCTTCGCGGTCAAGGTCGGTTGCGAGATAGATGTGGTCAGCTTTTTCCGCCAACTGTTTGAGTTCTGAAACTACCTTTTCTTTACCCGGAAGTACTTCATAGTGCGCATTCCAGTCATGCCATGGGTCCACGCCCATGCGGTTAACCAGAGCACCACGTTCGTCCTTTTTAGGCTTTTTAGCCCCTTTGGTGGCGGTAGAGTCGGTGCTCTTTTTGGAAGCTGATCCACTGGTCGGCAAATCGCGGATATGACCGACGCTGGATTTCACCACGTAGTCATTACCCAGATACTTATTGATCGTTTTGGCTTTTGCCGGGGACTCAACGATAACGAGAGCTTTACCCATATTCACCTTTACCTAATTTGATTCATCCAGGAATACATCGCACATTCATACACCCTCCACTGGCGACTGCCTCATATGTTGCGGCACCGTCGGTGAATATCAACCCTGAACACCCGCTTCATCTCCGTAAAACCAGGCGTTTGAGTTTGCTGACTTTTTTTCGTCAGGTGACATAGCACGAAGAATTTTTGGCCGAATGTCAAGCAAATCTGTTGCCAGATCGCCGAAAGCGTCACACTGTACCTGATAAAATTCGTTACGCAACTTTATTAGCATGCAAAAGCGAAACCCGCCAGTAAACGGCTGTTTCTCCACTGGTTACGATTAACCCTGTTTTGTCCATGGAAAATTTGCCCCACGCCGCCGCGCGGCGTAAACTACGCGCGGAGAAAAAGAGGAGTCCGTTATGCAAGGTACAACCCAACCTATCGATCGCCAGACGCTGCTCGAAAAAGCCAACAAACTTATTCGCGAACATGAGGATACGTTAGCCGGTATCGAAGCCACCGACGTCGTTCAGCGCAACAATGTCCTGGTGTTTAGCGGTGAGTTTTATCTTGACGAGCAGGGTTTACCGACGCCGAAGAGTACGGCGGTATTTAACATGTTTAAGTACCTCGCCCACGAGCTGTCAGACAAGTATCACCTGGTCGATTAAGGCCGGTGGAAACGATAACGCGAGGCCCTGGCCTCGCGTTATGTTGTTTACATCAGCGGTTTCTGACCGCGCTGCCACCAGCGCAGCAGAAGTCGATCGGCGCTCTCCGCGGCGCTACCGGTGAAGCGGTCGAGCATTTTCTTACGCTGTTGATAACGCACCCCGATCACCTCGTGGCTCTCCATGAGCCCCAGCAACAGCTCATCGCTGGTTTCAACCGCATCCACCAGCCCTTTTTCCAGCGCCTGCACCCCGTACCAGTGCTCGCCGGTAGCTACCTGCTCAATATCAAGTCCCGGACGCATCCGATGGACGAAATCCTTGAACAGATGGTGCGTCTCATTGAGATCCTCACGGAACTTGCGCCGCCCTTCTTCGGTATTTTCGCCCAGCATAGTGAGCGTCCGTTTGTACTGCCCGGCGGTATGCAGTTCGATATCAATATCTTTGTTCTTCAGGAAGCGATGGAGGTTAGGGATCTGCGCCACCACGCCAATGGAGCCAAGGATCGCAAATGGCGCCGACACAATTTTGTTCGCCACGCAAGCCATCATATAGCCGCCGCTGGCCGCCACTTTGTCAACCGCCACCGTCAGCGGGATCTGTTTGTCGCGTAACCGCTGCAGCTGAGAGGCTGCCAGCCCGTAACCGTGCACCACCCCGCCGGGGCTTTCCAGACGAATCACCACCTGGTCACGCGCTTTCGCCGCCGCCAGCACCGCCGTGATCTCTTCCCGCAGGCTGTTGACCTCATGGGCATCCATACTGCCTTTGAAATCCAGCACCCAGGCGCGCGGCTTGCCTTCCGGCTCCACGTTACCCAGCTTCGCCCGCGCTTTCGCGGCCTTCGCCTCTTGTTTTTGCTTTTTCTTCTGCGCTTTATGCCACTGTTTCTGCTGCGGGCCGTCAAGCAGCGCCACCGCCAGCGATTCCTTCATCTCTTTGTAATGCTCGCTAAGATTGGTCACCCGCAGTTCGCCGCGCTGCTTCTTACGCTGGGCCAGGTTGACGATAATAGCGGCAATCACCGCGATAGCGACGACAACCGTCGCGATCTTGGCTAAAAATAAGCCGTACTGAGCAAGTAATTCCACGTTTTCACCTTGTGTAAAGCACTGACGTTGCTGCACAGTGTACATCAGCCCCTGGCGAGAAGTCTTTGTGCTTTGTGTCTTGTGCGCAGCGGATTCCGTTTTTTTTCAGCGAGGCTGAAATCGTTGCAAGATATTAATTTTCTGAATACTTTCCGCTTCGCCGATTGCAATGGCGAGCACTTTCAGGCATAACAGCGCAAAAGTGAGATACCAAAGATGAAGCGCGATCGGGAACCGATCGCCCAAGGAGTCGCCGTGCATTATCAACCGCAACGCCACTTGCTGAAAGATCGCATCATCCTGGTCACCGGCGCCAGCGACGGGATTGGTCGTGAAGCGGCCCTGACCTACGCGCGCTATAGCGCCAGCGTGATTCTGCTTGGCCGCAACGACGAAAAACTGCGCGCCGTCGCCCAGGAGATTGAACGCGAGGGCGGCATTCCCGCCCGCTGGTTTACCCTCGACCTGCTAACCTGCACGCCGCAGGCGTGCCAGCAGCTGGCGCAGCAGATAAGTATGCACTATCCCCGTCTTGACGGCGTGCTGCACAACGCCGGCCTGCTCGGCGACATCTGCCCCATGGACGAGCAGAAGCCGGAGGTCTGGCAGCAGGTGATGCAGGTGAACGTCAATGGCACTTTTATGCTGACCCAGGCGCTTCTTCCTTTATTACTCCGTTCGGATGCGGGCTCGCTGGTCTTCACCTCGTCCAGCGTTGGCCGTCAGGGCCGCGCCAACTGGGGCGCCTATGCGGTCTCCAAATTCGCCACCGAAGGGATGATGCAGGTGCTGGCCGACGAGTACCAAAGCCGTCATCTGCGGGTGAACTGCATCAACCCCGGCGGCACCCGCACCGGGATGCGCGCCAGCGCCTTCCCGACGGAAGATCCGCTAAAACTGAAGACCCCCGCTGACATTATGCCCGTCTATCTATGGCTGATGGGTGACGACAGTCGCCGCAAGACGGGAATGACCTTTGACGCCCAACCGGGCCGTAAGCCAGGAATTGCCCAATGAGTGATGAACGCTACCGCGAACGCCAGCAGCGGCTGAAAGATAAAGTTGACGCCCGGGTGGCGGCAGCCCAGGACGAACGCGGCATTGTGATGGTCTTTACCGGCAACGGCAAAGGCAAAACCACCGCCGCCTTTGGCACCGCGACCCGCGCCGTCGGCCACGGCAAAAAAGTCGGCGTGATCCAGTTTATTAAGGGGACCTGGCCTAACGGTGAGCGTAACCTGCTGGAACCCCACGGCGTCGAATTTCAGGTGATGGCGACAGGCTTCACCTGGAACACCCAGGATCGCGACAGCGACACCGCCGCCTGTCTGGCGGTCTGGGAGCATGCCCGCCGTATGCTGGCTGACGACCAGCTCGATCTGGTGCTGCTGGATGAGCTGACTTACATGGTGGCGTACGATTACCTGCCGCTGGAGTCGGTGCTAAGCGCCCTGCGTGAGCGTCCTGCCCATCAGTCGGTGATCATTACCGGCCGCGGCTGCCATCGCGATATTATTGAACTGGCGGATACCGTCAGCGAACTGCGTCCGGTCAAGCATGCGTTTGATGCCGGGATCAAAGCGCAGATGGGAATTGACTACTGAGGGCCTGATACGGCGAAAGGCAGGACGCGTTCCGGCGGCAATCCACCGGAACGCACAACATTAACCGTTGGTCTTATTGCGAGTACTGGAACGACGATTGCTGTTGTTACCCTGGCGCGGGTTAGCGCTGGTCTGGCTGTGACGCTTCACCGCCCGACGGATCTGATTGGCTTTCATCCGGCGACGGTCTTTCTCGACAGCAACTTTAGAACTGGTTTCCGGCGTCAGCTCCACCAGCTCGCGCAGGTAGTTGGTCTGCGCCAGGTCCAGTTCGGTATAGCCGCCGCGCGGCAGGCCTTTCGGCAGCAGAATATCGCCATAGCGCACGCGGATCAGACGGCTGACCTGCACGCCGACCGCTTCCCACAGGCGACGCACTTCGCGGTTACGCCCTTCGGTCAGGGTGACGTTGTACCACTGGTTAATCCCTTCACCGCCGGTGAATTTGATGGTTTTAAATGCTGCCGGACCATCTTCTAACTGCACGCCGCGAGACAGCTGACGCAGCTTATCATCATCCACCTGACCGAAAACGCGAACGGCGTACTCACGCTCGACTTCACGGCTCGGATGCATCAGGCGGTTTGCCAGTTCGCCATCGGTGGTGAACAGCAGCAGGCCACAGGTGTTCACGTCCAGACGGCCAACGGCAATCCAGCGCGCGCCGCGCAGTTTTGGCAGGCGATCAAACACCGTCGGGCGCCCTTCGGGATCGTTACGGGTGCACAGCTCGCCTTCCGGCTTATAGTAAGCCAGCACGCGACAGATCTGCTCAGCAGACTCTTTCACCGAGATCAGATGACCATCGATACGAATTTTTAAACCGGGGACGATTTCCACACGATCGCCGAGGGTGGCGATTTTTCCGTCGACGCTGACGCGGCCAGCTTCGATTTTCGCTTCAATTTCACGGCGGGAGCCGTGGCCGGCGCGGGCCAGCACTTTTTGCAGTTTCTCGCTCATTGAGCTTCCTTAAGGTGTCGCCTTCCCAGGCGTCTGGTATGCTTTATGAAACAATGAGGCCTGTATGAACAACTCATTGTTACGTATATACTTTTTACGTAAAGTCTCGCTGGCATGCGCAAAACATTCACCGCGAGCCCGTAATCGTGGCCGAACATACTACACTAACTTCGTCGGGAAAGCTTCTGTTCGCCGCATCGCACCTTGAGTATGGAACAGATTTTCCTCATTCTCCTGTGCGCCTTCACACATAGAGATCTTTACCGGACAGTGATCCTCCTCACTGCGCGCCCTCCTCAACAACAGCCGGGCGCTGGCCGAGCAGCCAGTCGCGAAAACAGCGGTTGGCAGGCGCCAGCAGCGCGGTCTCGTGGTAAACCAGATGATAGGCCAGCGGACAGGCGATGGGCTGCGCCAGAGGATTAACCAGCCGCCCCTGCGTCAGCGCAGGCGCTATGAATGAACGTCGCAGTAATGCCATCCCCATACCAGCGAACGCCGCCTCCGTCACGCCGTTGGAATCAGTGAACACCGGACCGCGGCGCGCGCGGTGCGGCTCCAGCCCCACGGCCTCACACCACAGCGCCCAGTCTTCACGATGCTCATCGTGCAGCAGCGGATACTGCAGCAGATCGCCCGCACCGGCGAGGGACCGGCGCGGAGCAATCAGTTGCGGACTGCAGACCGGGATAAGGTCGTCATCCAGCAGGCGGTAAGCCTGCAGTTCCGGCCAGCCGCCGACACCATGACGCACGGCAAAATCGATCCCTTCACTCAGCAAATCTACTCGCCGGTTGGTGGTGCCGATCTGGATCTCAATCTTTGGATAACGTCGTTCAAAATCAGCCAGCCGCGGCAGCAGCCACTGAATGGCGAAGCCGCTGGTACAGCTGAGCGTCACCTTTTCTGGCCCCGCGGGCACCTGCAGGCGCTGGGTGGCGGCGGCTATCTGGAGAAAGGCGGGCTGAACGGCCCGCAGGTAGATCTCCCCCACCTCCGTTAACTGTAACTGTCGGGGAGTACGAATAAAAAGCGGGGTATTCAGCGCTTCTTCGAGGCGGGCAATTTGCTGGCTGACGGCGCTTGCCGTAACGCAAAGCTCACTGGCGGCCTGCTTCAGACTAAGCAGCCGTGCCGCCGCTTCAAAGCAGCGCAGCGCATTCAGCGGTGGAAGTTTCATCGACATGGCATCTCAGTTAAGAATAACTTAATCATGTAAGCATAACGCGTTTGTCGGACGCTGCACGTGAGTTCTACAGTTGACTTCCTTCGTGAATACAAGGAGTCAATCATGCGTGTTATCGACTATGGCCGCCTGCTGCTGCTCGCCGCTCTCTGGGGCGCCAGTTTTTTGTTTATGCGCATCACCACCCCGGCCTTCGGGGCGATGACCAGCGCTTTTCTTCGCGTACTGTTCGCCGCTATCGCGCTCGGGCTGTTACTCGGCGTGCAGGGTAAATGGAGCGGGTATCAGGGAAAATTCATATCCACTCTGAAGCTGGGGGTCATTAATTCAGGCCTTCCTTTTCTGATGTACTGCCTTGCCGCACAGTGGCTGCCGGCAGGGTACTCCGCCACGCTCAACGCCACGGCGCCGATGATGGGAATGCTTATCGGCGCGTTATGCTTTGCGGAACCGTTAACCCTGCGCAAAGGCGGTGGCGCGTTACTGGGCGCCATTGGCGTGGCAGTCATTGCGCGCCCAACCTCCAGCCTCAGCGCCGCCCTCCTGCTGCCGGGGATCGGGGCCTGCCTGATCGCGACCGCTTGTTACGGTCTGGCCGGCTTCCTGACCCGCAGTTGGATCCAGCAGCGGGGCGGCCTTGAGGCTGAGCGCGTTGCGTTGGGCAGCCAGGTCGGCGCCACGCTGTTTCTGTTGCCTTTCTTTCTCTGGTCAGGCTGGTATGGTCCGGTCATAGACTGGCGACAGAGCCTGCCGTGGATAGCGATAGTCATGCTGGGCGTGGTCTGTACAGCAGCAGGGTATATTCTCTATTTTCGCCTGATTGCTGATATAGGACCGCTGCGTTCGCTGTCCGTGACCTTTTTGATCCCACCTTTTGCGGCGCTGTGGGGCTATTTGTGCCTCGGAGAAACCATACAAAAAGGGCTGATTCTCGGCGCACTGCTGATCGGTCTGGCGCTGTGGTTGATTGTCGTGCCGTCAGGAAGGAAACGCGGGGTGCCGGGCGGAGCATGAACCACCGCCCGACGATGACGATCAGAGGAAAGGCTTCACGTCGCCGACGCCTTCGCGCAGCACCACCGGGGTATCTTCCGTCAGGTCGATAACCGTGGTCGGCTGCTGCCCGAGGAAACCGCCGTGAATGATGAGGTCCACCACTTTCTCCAGACGATCTTTGATCTCTTCCGGGTCGGACTCGGTAAAGTCGCTGCCAGGCAGCATCAGCGACGTGGACAGCATCGGTTCGCCTAAAGTCTCGAGCAACGCCTGAGCAATAGGGTTAGACGGGACGCGCATGCCGATGGTTTTACGTTTCTCCTGCAGCAGCCGGCGCGGTACTTCTTTGGTCCCCTTGAGGATAAAGGTGTAGTTGCCCGGCGTGTTGTTTTTCATCAGACGAAACGCCACGTTGTCGACAAAAGCGTAGGTTGACAGCTCGGACAGATCGCGGCACATCAGGGTAAAGTTGTGGCCGTCCGGCAACTGACGGATACGGCAGATCCGCTCCATCGCGCCCTTGTCTTCAATTTTGCAGCCCAGGGCGTAGCCGGAGTCGGTCGGATAAACGATCACCCCGCCCTTACGCACAATCTCCACCGCCTGGTTAATCAACCGCGCCTGCGGGTTATCCGGATGGATATAAAAAAACTGGCTCATACTTCCCTCTCAATTTTTATTCGGCGGCCGCTTCCCAGCTGTGCCAGACGCCTTCCACGCCGGCAGGAAGCCAGAGCTTACGGCCAAGCTCGATCCACGCACAGGGCTGATGAAAATCGGAGCCCTGTGACGCCAGCAGACCAAACTGCACGGCCAGGGTGGCCAACTGGGCGCGTTCATGGGGCGCCTGCTGACACTGGGCCACTTCCATGGCATCACCGCCCTGCTCGCTAAAGTGGGCCAACAGCCGCTTCAACCACTTGGCGGAGAGATCGTAGCGCCCGGGATGGGCTATCACCGCCTTGCCGCCAGAATGATGAATGACATCAATCGCTTGTTTTATTGTACACCACTGCGGCGGCACGTAACCGGTTTTCCCGCGGGCAAGGTATTTTTTGAAGACCTCCGCCATGTTTTTCGCATGGCCAGCCTCCACCAGAAAACGGGCAAAATGGCCGCGGGTGACGGCGCCACCGTCCGCCAGCCGCAGCGCCCCTTCCCAGGCGCCAGGGATGCGCGCCTTCTCCAGACGCTCGGCAATCATCTGGCCCCGCAGCTGGCGTCGCGCTTTCTGCTCCTCCAGCAGCGCGGTCATCGTCGGGTTCGCAATATCAATATTCAGACCCACGATATGTATTTCGTGATTCTCCCAAAGCGTCGAAATCTCGACGCCGTTTACCAGCGTTAAGGGTAATCCGGCACGGGCGATCTCTTCCCGGGCGGCCGGGATCGCCGCCACGCTGTCATGGTCGGTGATCGCCAGGGTGCCTACGCGCATCTCATGGGCGCGATGGACCAGTTCCTGCGGAGTCAGCCGCCCGTCAGAGGCGGTGGTATGGCTGTGCAGATCGTAAATCACTGCGTATTGGCTGTCGCTCAAAAGGACTCCTGCTGGACATCAACGTAAATAAGCGCATTATCATACCGACAGGCAGAGAAAATCTGCAAACAAGGGTTGACTTTATTCCATTGAACTAGTTAACTAGTACGCAAGTTCACATGAAGGGGTATCACGATGAAAATGCACTTTATCACTCTGCACAGCTGGTGGCGCACCTCCTGATAACGGGCGGCGTGATCGCGTTTTGCATTCAGCATACAGATACCCGGCCCGCCAATGAGCGGGCTTTTTATTGGACAAAAAATAATACGAACAGGCGAGAACAATAATGCAAACATCCAAACCGGCACTCGAGCTTCTCACCAGCGACGCCATCTACCGGGAGAACCCGACGGCGTTATTCCACCAACTGTGTGGCGCCCGTCCGGCCACGCTGCTGCTGGAATCCGCTGATATCGACAGCAAAGATGACTTAAAAAGCCTGCTGCTGGTCGACAGCGCGCTGCGCATCACCGCTCTTGGTGACACTGTCACTATTCAGGCACTTTCCGCTAACGGCGCCGCGCTGCTGGAACTGCTGGACGGCGCGCTGCCCTCCGGGATCGCCAATCAGCGCCAGCCCAACGGCCGCATCCTGACCTTCCCCGCGGTCAGCACCCTGCTCGATGAAGACGCCCGCCTCTGCTCACTGTCGGTGTTTGACGCCTTCCGTCTCCTGCAGGAGCTGGTGACCGTCCCGGCCAACGAGCGTGAAGCGATGTTCTTCGGCGGCCTGTTCGCCTATGACCTGGTCGCCGGCTTTGAAGATCTTCCACCGCTGCAGAGCGACACCGCCTGCCCGGACTACTGCTTCTATCTGGCTGAAACTCTGCTGGTCATCGACCATCAGACCAAGCATACCCGCATTCAGGCCAGCCTGTTCACCCCGCTGGAGAGTGAAAAACAGCGCCTGGAGCATCGCCTGAGCCAGCTGCGTCAGCAACTGAACGAGCCGCCGGCGCCGCTGCCGGTTACCACTGTGGCCGAAATGCAGTGCGACGTTGACCAGAGCGATGAAGAGTACGGTGCGGTGGTGCGCAAAATGCAGCGCGCGATCCGCGCCGGGGAAATCTTCCAGGTGGTTCCTTCCCGTCGCTTCTCGCTGCCCTGCCCGTCGCCGCTGGCCGCCTATGATGTGCTGAAGAAGAGCAACCCCAGCCCGTACATGTTCTTTATGCAGGACAACGATTTCACCCTGTTCGGCGCCTCGCCGGAGAGTTCGCTGAAATATGACGCCGTCAGCCGTCAGATTGAGATCTACCCTATCGCCGGCACCCGGCCACGCGGCCGCCGCGCCGACGGTTCGCTGGATCGCGATCTTGACAGCCGCATCGAACTGGAAATGCGCACCGACCATAAAGAGCTTTCCGAACACCTGATGCTGGTGGATCTGGCGCGTAATGACCTGGCCCGCATCTGTACCCCGGGCAGCCGCTATGTCGCCGATTTAACGAAGGTTGACCGTTACTCCTTCGTGATGCATCTGGTCTCCCGCGTGGTCGGCGAACTGCGTCAGGACCTCGATGTGCTGCACGCCTACCGCGCCTGCATGAACATGGGCACCCTCAGCGGCGCACCGAAGGTCCGCGCCATGCAGCTGATTGCCGCCGCCGAAGGTAAACGCCGCGGCAGCTACGGCGGCGCGGTGGGCTATTTCACCGCCCACGGCGACCTCGACACCTGCATCGTCATCCGTTCCGCCTACGTGCAGGAGGGTATCGCTACCGTCCAGGCCGGAGCCGGCATTGTGCTCGACTCGGTTCCCCAGTCGGAAGCGGATGAGACCCGAAATAAAGCCCGCGCGGTGCTGCGCGCCATTGCCCAGGCCCATCACGCGAAGGAGATTTTCTGATGGCTGACATTCTGCTGCTCGATAATATCGATTCTTTCACCTATAACCTGGCAGACCAGCTACGGGCCAATGGTCATAACGTGGTGATTTACCGTAACTCCGTCCCGGCGCAGGCGCTGATTGAGCGTCTGGGCACCATGGACAACCCGGTGCTGATGCTCTCCCCGGGCCCGGGTACGCCGAGCGAAGCTGGCTGCATGCCGGAACTGCTGACCCGTATGCGTGGCAAGCTGCCGATCATCGGCATCTGCCTCGGTCATCAGGCTATTGTCGAAGCCTACGGCGGCTATGTCGGCCAGGCGGGCGAGATCCTCCATGGCAAAGCATCCAGCATTGAGCACGACGGCCAGGCCATGTTTGCCGGTCTGGCTAACCCACTGCCGGTGGCGCGTTACCACTCGCTGGTTGGCAGCAATATTCCCGCAGGGCTGACGATTAACGCCAATTTCAACGGTATGGTGATGGCGGTGCGTCACGATGCGGACCGGGTGTGCGGCTTCCAGTTCCATCCGGAATCGATCCTTACCACTCAGGGCGCACGGCTGCTGGAGCAGACCCTGGCCTGGGCGCTGCAGAAGCTGGAGCACACTAACACCCTCCAGCCGATCCTTGAGAAGCTCTATCAGGCGGAAACCCTGAGCCAGCAGGAGAGCCACCAGCTGTTCTCCGCCGTCGTGCGCGGTGAAGTGAAGCCTGAGCAACTGGCCGCCGCGCTGGTCAGTATGAAAGTGCGCGGCGAGCAGCCGCAGGAAATTGCCGGCGCCGCCACCGCGCTGCTGGAAAACGCCGCGCCGTTCCCGCGCCCGGACTACCTGTTTGCCGACATCGTCGGCACCGGTGGCGACGGCAGCAACAGCATCAATATCTCCACCGCCAGCGCCTTTGTCGCTGCGGCCTGTGGATTGAAAGTGGCGAAACACGGTAACCGCAGCGTCTCCAGTAAATCAGGCTCTTCTGACCTGCTGGCGGCCTTCGGCATCAATCTCGATATGAACGCCGATAAATCCCGCGCGGCGCTCGATGAGCTGGGGGTTTGTTTCCTGTTCGCGCCGAAATACCACACCGGTTTCCGCCACGCGATGCCGGTCCGTCAGCAGCTGAAGACCCGCACCCTGTTTAACGTGCTGGGGCCGCTGATCAACCCGGCGCATCCGCCGCTGGCGCTGATTGGCGTCTACAGCCCGGAACTGGTGTTGCCGATCGCCGAGACCCTGCGCGTGCTGGGCTATCAGCGCGCGGCGGTGGTGCACAGCGGCGGGATGGATGAAGTCTCGCTGCATGCGCCCACGGTGGTCGCCGAACTGCATAACGGGGAAATCAAAAGCTATCATCTGACCGCTGACGACTTCGGCCTGACGCCTTACCATCAGGCGCAGCTGGCGGGCGGCACGCCGGAAGAAAATCGTGACATTCTGACGCGCTTGCTACAAGGTAAAGGTGAAGCCGCTCACGAAGCCGCCGTCGCCGCCAACGTCGCCATGTTGATGCGTTTACACGGGCATGAAGATCTGAAAGCTAACGCTCAGCAGGTACTGGATGTGCTGCACAGCGGCGCGGCCTATGACAGAGTGACCGCCTTAGCGGCAAGAGGGTAAAGAATGCAGACCGTTTTAGCAAAAATCGTTGCCGACAAAGCGATTTGGGTAGAAGCCCGCAAACAACAACAACCGTTAGCCAGTTTTCAGAATGAAGTGGTCCCGACGCAGCGCAATTTCTATGACGCGCTGGCCGGCACCCGCACCGCGTTTATTCTCGAGTGCAAAAAGGCCTCGCCGTCGAAGGGGTTGATTCGCGAAGATTTCGATCCGGCGGCGATCGCCAGCATCTACAAACACTACGCCTCGGCGATCTCAGTGCTGTGTGATGAGAAATATTTCCAGGGCAGTTTCGATTTTCTGCCGATCGTCAGCAAGGTCGCGCCGCAGCCGATCCTGTGTAAGGACTTCACCATCGACCCTTACCAGATCTACCTGGCGCGCTACTATCAGGCCGATGCCTGCCTGCTGATGCTCTCGGTGCTCGACGATGAGCAGTACCGCCAGCTCTCCGCGGTGGCGCACAGCCTGAATATGGGTGTGCTGACCGAAGTCAGCAATGAAGAGGAGCTGGAGCGCGCCATCGCCCTGAAGGCGAAGGTGGTGGGAATTAACAACCGCGACCTGCGCGATATGTCGATTGACCTTAACCGCACCCGTCAGCTGGCGGCGCGTCTCGGCCCGGATGTCACGGTGATCAGCGAATCCGGCATCCATACCTATGCTGAAGTGCGCGAGCTGAGCCACTTCGCCAACGGCTTCCTGATCGGCTCCGCCCTGATGGAGCAGGCGGATCTGGAAGCGGCGGTTAAACGCGTGCTGCTCGGCGAGAATAAAGTGTGCGGCCTGACGCGCCCGCAGGATGCCCAGGTGGCCTGGGAGTCCGGCGCCATCTACGGTGGCCTGATTTTCGTCCCGACTTCGCCGCGGGCGGTGAATGACGCCCAGGCCAAAGCGGTGATCGCCGCAGCGCCGCTGCAGTACGTCGGCGTGTTTCGCAATGCGCCGCTGGACGAGGTGGTCGCCCGCGCGCAGGCTCTGGGGCTGGCCGCCGTGCAGCTGCACGGTGATGAGGACCAGGCCTATATCGACGCGCTGCGCGACGCCCTCGCGGACAACGTCCGTATCTGGAAAGCGCTGAGCGTTGGTGAAACCCTCCCGGCCCGTACGCTCCGCCATGTCGACAAGTACCTGTTCGACAACGGCCAGGGCGGCAGCGGCCAGCGCTTTGACTGGAGCCTGCTGCAGGGCCAGGATCTGCGCAACGTCATGCTGGCGGGTGGCCTGGGTGCCGATAACTGTGTGGAAGCGGCCAAAAGCGGCTGTGCCGGACTCGATTTCAATTCAGGCGTAGAGTCGCAACCCGGGATTAAAGACGCCAGCAAACTGGCCTCCGTATTCCAGACGCTGCGCGCATATTAAGGAGCAATAATGAGCACTTTACTGAACCCCTACTTCGGCGAATTCGGCGGCATGTATGTGCCGCAGATCCTGATGCCCGCCCTGCGCCAGCTGGAAGAAGCCTTTGTCAGCGCGCAGAAGGACCCGGCCTTTCAGGCGGAATTCACTGACCTGCTGAAAAACTACGCCGGACGTCCGACGGCCCTGACCAAATGCCGGAATCTGACCGAAGGTACTCGCACCACCCTGTACCTGAAACGCGAAGATCTGCTGCACGGCGGCGCGCACAAAACCAACCAGGTGCTGGGCCAGGCCCTGCTGGCCAAACGGATGGGTAAAACCGAAATTATCGCCGAGACCGGCGCCGGTCAGCACGGGGTCGCCTCAGCGCTGGCCAGCGCCCTGCTCGGCCTGAAATGCCGTATCTACATGGGCGCCAAGGACGTCGAGCGCCAGTCGCCGAACGTCTTCCGTATGCGCCTGATGGGTGCCGAGGTGATCCCGGTGCACAGCGGCTCCGCCACGCTGAAAGATGCCTGTAATGAGGCGCTGCGCGACTGGTCTGGTAGCTACGAGAAGGCGCACTATATGCTGGGCACCGCCGCCGGTCCGCATCCGTTCCCGACCATTGTACGTGAATTCCAGCGCATGATTGGCGAAGAGACCAAAGCGCAGATCCTCGAAAAAGAGGGACGTCTGCCGGACGCGGTGATCGCCTGCGTTGGCGGTGGGTCAAACGCCATCGGCATGTTTGCCGACTTTATTGATGAAACCAACGTCGGCCTGATCGGCGTGGAACCGGCCGGGCACGGTATCGAAAGCGGCGAGCACGGCGCGCCGCTGAAGCATGGCCGCGTGGGGATCTACTTCGGTATGAAGTCGCCGATGATGCAAACCGCCGACGGCCAGATCGAAGAGTCTTACTCCATTTCCGCCGGGCTGGACTTCCCGTCCGTTGGGCCGCAGCACGCGTTTCTGAACAGCACCGGTCGCGCTGACTATGTGTCGATCACCGACGACGAAGCGCTGGATGCGTTTAAAGCGCTCTCCCGCCACGAAGGGATTATCCCGGCGCTGGAGTCCTCTCACGCCCTGGCCCACGCGCTGAAGATGATGCGCGAGAACCCGGAAAAAGAGCAGCTGCTGGTGGTTAACCTCTCCGGTCGCGGCGACAAAGACATTTTCACCGTACATGACATCCTGAAAGCGCGAGGGGAAATCTGATGGAACGCTATGAGACGCTGTTTGCCCAACTGAAAAATCGCCAGGAAGGCGCCTTCGTTCCCTTTGTCACCCTCGGCGATCCGGGACCGGAGCAGTCGCTCAAAATTATCGATGCGCTGATCGAAGGCGGCGCCGATGCCCTTGAGCTGGGGATCCCTTTCTCCGACCCGCTGGCGGACGGCCCGACCATCCAGGGCGCGGCCCTGCGCGCCTTCGCCGCGGGAGTGACCCCGGCGCAGTGCTTTGAGATGCTGGCGGCGATCCGCCAGAAGCATCCGACCATCCCAATCGGCCTGCTGATGTACGCCAACCTCGTCTTCAGCCCGGGCATCGATGCGTTCTATGCCCAGTGCGCCCGCGTCGGCGTCGACTCGGTGCTGGTGGCCGACGTGCCGGTAGAAGAGTCCGCCCCGTTCCGCCAGGCGGCGATGCGCCATAACATCGCGCCGATTTTCATCTGCCCGCCCAATGCGGATGACGATTTACTGCGCCAGATTGCTTCTTATGGCCGCGGCTACACCTATCTGCTGTCGCGCGCCGGAGTGACGGGTGCGGAAAATCGCGCCGCGCTGCCGCTGCACCACCTGGTGGAGAAGCTGGCGGAATATCACGCCGCGCCGCCGCTGCAGGGCTTTGGTATCTCCGCGCCGGAGCAGGTGAGCGCCGCCATTGACGCCGGGGCCGCCGGGGCTATCTCCGGTTCCGCCATCGTCAAAATCATCGAACGCCACCTCGATGAGCCGCAGACCATGCTCGACGAACTGAAAGCCTTCGTCCAGAGCCTGAAGGCGGCGACCAAAACCGCCTGACCGTTAGCCGCCTGGTATTGCGCCAGGCGGCGATTTCCTCGCGTTACCTTCCCCTCCATGTCATCTTGCACGCCAACACATCAGACGGAACGATGATCGACACCTTGGCGCCAGGCGATGCGCTTTAACGTGGAAATGGATGGCGGGCGGATACCGAAGATTTGAACAATGTAGAAAGGGAAAAATATCGCTCTCCCTGGCACAGGAGAGCGATACAGTCAGGCAATCAATATTGCCCGAATATCATTGACGTTGGTTAACGTCGGGCCGGTGATCAGCAAATCATTAAGCGCGTGAAAATAGCAGTAACTATCATGGCCATCCAGATATTGCGCTGCATTAAGACCGCTCAGCTTGCCGCGCGCAAGCGTATCCGGGAAGACGATCGCACCTGCGGCATCTTCTGTGCCATCAATACCATCGCTATCTCCCGCCATGGCCCAGATACCGTGCTCCCCCTGTAGCGCACAGGCCAGACTGAGTAAAAACTCGGTATTGCGGCCCCCTTTTCCAGGCTGAGTGTTGTTTACTGTCACCGTGGTTTCGCCACCTGACAACAGTACAGCAGGCCCTGAAATCGGGTGACCATACTGCTTCGCCGATTTCGCCATACCGGCCATGACCACCGCCACTTCCCTGCTTTCACCTTCTATCGCATCCCCCAAAATAAGGGGGGTGAGCCCATGTTGTCGTGCGGCCAGCCCCGCCGCCGCTAACGCCATCGCCGGCGTGGCGATAAGCCTGACCTCGCCTGTCGCGGCGTTTTCCATCGGGCCGGCCGGCTGGTTTAGCCGTTCGCTAACGGGCTTCGGGATCGCAATGCCATACCGCTGCAGTACCCGGAGCGCATCACGTGGTGCGCTGTTATCGGCAACGGTGGGGCCAGACGCTACGTCCGTCGGATCATCGCCAGGCACATCGCTGATAATCAGTGATACGATGCGCGCTGGTTGCGCCATGGTCGCCAGCTTTCCGCCTTTCACCGCTGAGAGATGACGACGTACCAGATTCATCTCTTTGATGCTGGCCCCGCTATGGAGCAGGGCCCGGGTGATGGTCTGCTTATCTGCCAGCGTTAACCCCGGGGCGGGCAGCGCCATCAGCGCCGACCCTCCCCCTGAAATCAATGCCAGCACCAGATCATCGGCAGTTAAACCGCGCAGCGTCTCCACAATCAGCATTGCGGCAACCTCGCTCATGGCATCTGATACGGGATGAGCCGCCTCAATAATGCGGATGCGGCCCGCAGGAACCGCGTAACCGTAACGCGTCACCACCACGCCCGACACCGCCACATCCGGCCAGGCCGCATCCACGGCAGCCGCCATTGCCGCGGACGCTTTACCCGCACCGATCACCACACAACGGCCGCGAGGTTTTTCCGGCAGGTTAGCCAGGGTCACCGGCCCGGCGCGGGCACTGTTGACCGCATGTTGAAAGATATCCTGCAGGATCTCTGCAGCCTGTTCGTTATTCATGGTTATGCGGTCTCGGCAATGTCAGCTTTAGCGTCAATGTAGTGCACCACGGCGCGTGTCACCTCCGCGGTATTGGCTGAGCCACCGACATCTGGCGTCAGAATGCCTTTTTCACACACATACTCAATGCTTTCCATAATCAGCGCAGCGGCATGGCGTTCGCCCAGATGTTCAAGCATCTGTACCGCGGTCCAGAAAGTGGCAATGGGGTTCGCAATCCCTTTGCCGGTGATATCGAATGCGGAACCATGGATCGGTTCGAACATGGAAGGGAAGCGGCGTTCAGGATCAATATTCGCGGTCGGCGCTACGCCCAGACTACCCGCCAGCGCGCCAGCCAGATCGGAAAGGATATCGGCGTGCAGATTGGTGGCAACGATGGTATCCAGGGTCTGGGGATGCAACGTCATACGGTGCGTCATGGCATCGACCAACATTTTGTCCCACTGCACATCCGGGAATTCCTGCGCCACTTCAGCGGCAATCTCATCCCACATCACCATACCATGGCGCTGGGCGTTGGATTTGGTCACCACGGTCAGCAGCTTACGTGGACGGGACTGCGCCAGTCTGAAGGCATAGCGCATAATGCGTGTCACCCCAACACGGGTAAAGATTGCCACTTCGGTACCGACTTCTTCAGGTAAACCACGGTGCGTACGGCCGCCGTTACCAGAATATTCACCTTCGGAGTTTTCACGCACTATGACCCAGTCAAGATCGCCCGGCCCGCGGTTGCGCAGCGGTGAAGTGACGCCCGGCAGAATTTTGGTGGGTCGCACATTGGCGTACTGGTCAAAACCCTGGCAAATAGGCAGCCGCAGGCCCCAGAGTGTGATGTGGTCAGGGACATCCGGTGCCCCCACCGCGCCGAAGTAAATGGCATCGAATGCTTTCAGCATGTTCAGCCCTTCTTCCGGCATCATCACGCCATGTTTTTTGTAATAGTCTGACCCCCAGTCAAAGGTCTCTATATCAAATTTCAGTTGCGGATCGTGGCGCGTCAGCGCGTGCAAGACTTCAATACCTGCCGAAATGACTTCCGGTCCGATACCGTCCGCAGGGATGGCAGCAATTTTGTAGTGACGCATCGTTACTTCTCCAGTTAATGAGTATGAGGATGTGGAAGCTCTGCCGTCGGCGATTTGTTCGCTCTGGCAGAAAGAATCACGACCACGAGGGCCGAGAGCGCCAGCAATCCGGCGACAAAATACAGGCCCCAGCTGTAGCTACCGGTTTGCTCGCGGATCACGCCAATCATCATCGGGCCGACGAAACCACCGAGGTTGCCGATGGAGTTGATAGCGGCAATGCCAGCGGCCGCAGCCGGGCCGCTGAGGAACAGGGTTGGCATGCTCCACAGAGGGGGTTTTGATGCGCTAATCCCCACAGTGACCAGCGTTAAGGCAAGCATCACGGTAAACAATGTGCTGACGTTACCGGCGTATATCAGCCCGCCAACCGCCAACAGACAGGCGCCAATGACGTGCCAGCTGCGCTCTTTGGTTCGATCGGAATGACGCGCCCAGAGGATCATGGCGATGACGCCGATCACCGCCGGAAAGGCGTTCAGGAAACCAATCTCCAGCGAGGAAGCACCGAAACTGCGAATGATTTGCGGGGACCAGATGCCAAGCGTATACAGCCCGGCTGAGGTACCGAAATAGACCAGCGCCAGCGCCAGGACGCGTATATCCGCTAGCCCTCGCCATGCACTGGAATGGCTCTGTTTTGCCGCCCGTGCCCGCTCCTCGTCTTGCATGGCGTTTTCCAGCCAGGCACGCTCTTGATCAGTCAGCCATTTGGCCTTGGCCGGACGATCCGTCAGGAAGAACAGAACCACAACACCGAGCACCAGCGCCGGCAAAGCTTCCAGTACAAACATCCACTGCCAGCCGGCGTAGCCAAGGAAGCCATGCATCTCCAGCAGTGCGGCCGAAACCGGCGATCCCAGTGCTGTCGACAGGGGAGCTGCGGCCATAAAGATGGCAGTGACCTGCGCACGCCTGGCGGCAGGAAACCAGTAGCTGAGATAGAGAATGATACCCGGGAAGAAACCGGCTTCCGCCACGCCGAGCAGAAAACGCAGAATGTAGAAGCTCGTCGTGCCCTGCACAAAAGCCATGCAGCCAGAGACGAATCCCCAGGTGATCATGACGCGGGCGATCCAGATACGGGCACCCACTTTATGAAGAATTAAGTTTGACGGCACCTCAAACAGAAAATAACCCAGGAAGAAAATGCCAGCGCCCAGACCAAAAACGGTGGGTGAAAATCCCAGATCCTGATTCATGGTCAGGGCGGCAAAGCCAATGTTGACGCGGTCCAGGAAGGCAATGAAGTACAGCAGCATGATGAAAGGAATAATGCGCAGGGTAACCTTACGCATCACCTTCTTTTCGAGGTCGTTTTTCATGACGGGATGCTCCATAGTGATGTAGGGTTGTTATCGTTTTGTAATAATCCCAGTATGAAGTTTTGAACCGCTTTATCATCGGCACGGCTTTATATAAATAATTTGTATAATCAGGTTTTGGTGAAAAAATGGATATAAATCAGCTACGTTGCTTTGTGGTATTAGGTGATGAGCTTCACTTTGGCCGGGCTGCCCGTAAACTCGAAATGATGCCTGCGTCACTGAGTCGCTTTATTAAGCTACTGGAAGATGATTTGGGGATCAGGCTACTGAATCGATCGACCCGCAACGTGTCGCTAACACCTGAAGGCGCCGCCTTTTTAAATGAGGCCAAAACGGTCATTGCTGATTTCGATGCGCTACGGCAGCGATTCCGGAAAAATAGCCTGTTGCAGAAAAGAACGTTGCGGATCGGGGCTATCGACAGCGCAGCCAAAGGATTACTTCCTGAATTGCTTAATCTTTTCGTCAGGCGTTTTCCTGAAGCAGATATTCATCTTACAGAAGATAAATCTCACAAACTTATCCCCCGACTCATTTCAGGGTGGCTGGATGTGGTTTTTGTGCGCCCGCCGGAACACATTGATGCCATGCTGACAACGCGATTTATCGCCAATGAAACTTGCGTGCTCGCCGTGCCCACTAACCACCGGCTGGTCAGTTATGATGAAGTCAGTATCGATGACTTTCGGTACGAGCCTGTTATCTTGCCGGAAAGACGCACCCGGCGTCACAGCCATGACCTGACAATGAATATTTTCAAGGAAGGTGGCAGCATGCCTGTTATCGCGCAGTATGCTGAAGAGAAGCAGACTATCCTGAGTTTTGTTGCCGCAGGACTCGGCATTGCTCTGGTGCCTGCGTCCTATAAAGACATGAATGCGGACGGCGTGAAATACCTTGCGCTCACGCCCAAAAAACATATCGAAGGCCTTCCCCTCAGCGCGATGTGGCATCAGGGAAATAACAATATCTATGTACGATCCCTGCTGGAGATACTTTCCGACAACATCGACGAGCTGACCCGTGATTTGTGACGAACAAGATGATTGTTGCGCCAGGGCGGCAGCACGCGAGAATTTAGCTCGGTTGCTGCAAACTGTCGGCGTATTTGCGCGTTAAGCGAAACAGCGCCTGCACTTCATCTTCCGGCCACTGCGCCAGCACCTGATTCATTAACCGCCGCCGCGCTACCGCAATACTGTCGATCATCTGTTGTCCGCTGGCGCTAAGCGTCACTTCACTGATCCGTCGGTCATGACGGTTAGGTTGCTTACAGGCGAGTCCCTGGGCTTCCAGTTTTTTCACCTGGCGGCTGACGGTGGTGTAATCGCGCCCTAAATGATCCGCCAGCTCAACCACCCCTACCGGGCCATGGCGCCCTACCGCCACCAGCAGCGGAAACAGCATCTGTTCCAGCTGGACGCCGGCCGCCTGGAGGATCTGCTCGTCGCGCAGCGGCTGGTTCATCACGCTGATGATATCCAGTAGCGCGCCGTGAAAGTCGGTAATGTCGTAGTCATTATGTGCATCTTGCATATATTAATTTTCCGCGTATAGTGCTGTAAAACAATATGTGTATTTTACACATAATTCCCGACAGGAGATAATTTATGAAAGCAGCCGTGGTTTTTGACCTCGCAGAAGGCCCGGTTTGGGCCGATTTTATCGACCCGCAGCCCGCGCCCGGCCAGACGATCATTGACGTCCGCGCCGCCGCGCTGAGCCATGTGGTTAAGGCCCGCGCATCCGGACGCCATTACAGCTTCGACGGCAATCTGCCCTTTGTGCCCGGTATCGATGGCGTCGGCACCACACCTCAGGGCCAGCGCGTCTATTTCGCCTTCCCCACCGCCCCCTTCGGCAGTATGGCGCAGCAGGCGCCGGTTGCCCTGCAGAGTTGCCTGCCGGTGCCGGATGCGCTCGATGATGTTAGCGCCGCGGCGATGGCCAATCCCGGCATGTCCGCGTGGGCGTCTCTGGTGACTCGCGCCCAGATCCAGGCCGGTGAAACGGTGCTGATTAACGGCGCCACCGGCAGCGCCGGTCAGCTGGCGGTGCAGATTGCCCGCTATCTGGGAGCGAAAAGAATCATTGCAACCGGACGGAATGCGCAGACGCTGGCGGCGCTGGACGCCGATGAGTGTATTCAGTTAACCGCTGATGATAAAACCTTGAGCGGGCAATTTTCAGCGACCAGCGCCGCGCAGATTGACGTGGTCATCGATTACCTGTGGGGACACAGCGCGGAAGTGTTATTGCCGGCCCTGGCGAAATATACCCCAGCCGGCAGACCGGTGCGCTATGTGCAGGTGGGGTCCCTGGCTGGCGCCGATATCGCGTTAAATGGCGCAGTTCTGCGTTCCGCACCGCTCGTGCTGATGGGCAGCGGTATCGGTAGCCTGTCGATGCCGCAGCTGCTGGCAGCGACGGGTGAAATGCTGCAGGCGGCGGTGCCGGGTAAATTCACCATCGCCACCACCCCGCGGCCGCTGCAGGAGATCGCGGCTGCCTGGCCGCGGGACGACAGTCAGAAGCGTACGGTTTTCACCCTCGGATAAAAAATCGCTTCCGCACAAAAGATGGGGTTGATATCTTAAATGAGAAATATTATCTTTCTCATTATTGAATAGTTGAGTAAACAACTCAGGTATTCAGTACGACATTGCTCACATTGCTTCCAGTATTTTTGCCCGCACTTGTGCGGGCTTTTTTTTACTGGCGACACACCTCACGCACCAGTTGCCGCAGCCAGCAGTGGCCCGCCGCCTGCTCCAGACGACATACGGCGCGGCATTGTTCTCCGTCACGCGGCGGGAGAACGCTCGCTGGTCGTCCCCCCAATAACGCGGTCGCGGAACAGTGCCTGCAGAGGGATCGGTGGGCCGCTATTTTTCATTACACCAATTTCCAGAACGGCGTTCTCCTCGCGCAGAAGGAGGGCATCTTTTATGCCAAAAACCACGAAGCGCCGGGTTAGCCCTGGCGCCTGTCACCTCGCGGAGCGGCCTGTCACCGGCCTCTTCCAGCCGCTCTTTTGCTTCATCCCCGCCCTTTTCGTTCAAAATTTATGAACTATGTAAATCGCGATGAAGAAATATGTTTAAACGTCAACATTTCTATGTAAATATTAAGGCGAATGATAACTATTCTTTTTATCATTTATAGAATCACACCGGGTCAGCGCAAGCCAGACGACGAAAAACGTCGCTTTTGCGCGGTGTGGTATGTGCTCATAACAAAAAATAAGCCTGCATTTATCATGGAAAAAAACGCTTCTCTGCCGTTTGGCAGTTTCAACTCATTGGCATTGTTTACGGGTCTGTGTCTGGGGGCCTCACCGGCAACGGGTATCGCAGCGGAAAAATCAGTCAAAAATAGTGAAGAGACGCTGGTGGTGGAAGCCACTCCGCCCTCACTCTACTCTCCCGGCGCCTCCGCCGATCCCAAGTTCAATAAACCGCTGGTCGATACCACCCGCACCATCACCGTGATCCCGGAACAGGTGATTAAAGATCAGGGCGTCACCAACCTGACTGACGCCCTCAAAAACGTCCCCGGCGTCGGGGCGTTTTATGCCGGCGAGAATGGCAGTTCAACCACCGGGGATGCCATCTACATGCGCGGCGTGGATACCTCTAACAGCATCTATGTGGACGGCATCCGCGACATCGGCAGCGTGACGCGCGATACCTTCAATACCCAGCAGGTGGAAGTCATCAAAGGACCCGCCGGCACGGACTATGGCCGCAGCGCGCCCTCCGGATCGATCAATATGATCAGCAAGCAGCCGCGCCTTGACTCCGGGATCGACGGTTCGGCCAGCATCGGCAGCGCCTGGTCGCGTCGGGGAACGCTCGACCTGAACCAGGCGTTTAGCGACAGCGCCGCGTTCCGTCTGAACCTGATGGGGGAAAAAACCCATGACGCCGGTCGGGATAGCATTGAAAACGAACGCTATGGCATCGCGCCGTCGCTGGCCTTCGGCCTCGATACCCCAACTCGTCTGTATCTGAACTATCTGCACGTCCGGCAGAACAACACCCCGGATGGCGGGATCCCCACCGTCGGCCTGCCGGGCTATTCGGCGCCTTCGCCGAAGTATGCCGCGCTCAACTCCGCCGGTAAGGTCGATACCAGCAATTTCTATGGCACCGACTCCGATTATGATAAATCCACCACCGACAGCGGCACTCTGCGCTTCGAGCACGATCTGACGGACAATACCACCGTGCGCAATACCACCCGCTGGTCGCGGGTGAAACAGGAGTATCTTTTGACCGCGGTGATGGGCGGCGCGAGCAATATCACCGCCCCCGATATCAATGACGTCAACACCTGGCGCTGGTCGCGTCTGGTTAATACCAAAGATGTCAGCAACCGCATTCTGACCAACCAGACCAATATCACCTCGACCTTCAATACCGGCTCGATAGGCCATGACGTCAGCGCCGGCGTGGAGTTTACCCGGGAAAGCCAGACCAACTATGGCGTGAACGCCATGACCGCGCCGGCGGTGAATCTCTACCATCCGGTGAGCAACCTGTCGATTGGCGGGCTGGACAGAAACGGGGCGAATGCCAACGGCCAGACTGATACCTTCGGGATTTATGCCTTCGATACGCTGACGCTGACCGAACGGATTGAGGTCAACGGCGGGCTACGTCTCGACAATTATCATACTAAATATGACAGCGCCACCGCCTGCGGCGGCAGCGGACGCGGGGCTATCGCCTGCCCGCCCGGCCAGTCGACGGGCAGCCCGGTCACCACCGTGGATACCGCCAAATCCGGCAATCTGGTTAACTGGAAAGCCGGGGCACTGTACCGCTTAACCGAGCAGGGCAATGTCTACGTCAACTACGCCATCTCACAGCAGCCGCCGGGGGGCAGCAGTTTCGCCCTGGCCGCCAGCGGTAGCGGCAACAGCGCCAACCGAACCGACTTTAAGCCACAGAAGGCGAAATCCAGCGAGCTGGGCACCAAGTGGCAAATCTTCGACAACCGTCTGCTGCTCAGCGCGGCGTTATTCCGTACCGATATTGAAAACGAAGTGGCCGCCAACGATGACGGAACCTGGTCGCAGTACGGCAAAAAGCGCGTGGAGGGGTATGAACTCTCCGCAACCGGAAACCTGACCCCGGACTGGACGATCATCGCCGGCTACACTCAGCAGCATGCGACAGTGACGGAGGGACAGAACGTAGCGCAGGATGGATCTTCCGCCCTGGCGTACACTCCGAAACATGCCTTTACGCTGTGGACGCAGTATCAGGCCACCAGCGATTTGTCCGTCGGCGGCGGTGTGCGCTATGTCGGAAGCCTGCGCCGGGGCAGCGATGGCGCGGTCGGTACCCCGGATCACACCGAGGGCTACTGGGTCGCCGACGCCAAACTGGGCTATCGGGTCAACAGCAACCTCGATCTGCAGCTCAATATGTACAACCTGTTTGATACCGATTACGTGGCCTCCATCAACAAGAGCGGCTATCGCTATCATCCGGGCGAACCCCGTACCTTTATGCTGACGGCGAACGTCCACTTCTGAGTCTGTGCGTGGGGCCGTTGCGCCCCACCTTTTAGAGAGAACACCGCGATGATGTATCACATTCCTGACGTGCTATCGGCAGACCAGGTGGCGGAATTTACCCGGCAGCTGGCGCAGGCCGAGTGGGTCGACGGACGGGTTACGGTGGGCAGCCAGGGGGCGGCCGTCAAACAGAACCAGCAGATCGATACCCGTACGCCGCTGTATGCCCGCCTGCAAGCCGCCGTGCTCGACGCGCTGCGCGGCCACCCGCAGTTTTTTTCCGCCGCGCTGCCGCGGACGATTTCCGCACCGTTGTTTAACCGCTATGGGCCAGGGGAGACCTACGGTTTTCATGTCGATGGCGCCGTTCGCCAGAACGGCGAGGCGGGCTGGATGCGCACTGACCTGTCAGCGACGCTGTTTCTTTGCGAGCCGGAGAGCTATGAGGGCGGTGAACTGGTGATTGAAGACACCTATGGCCAGCACCGGGTGAAGCTCCCGGCCGGGCATCTGGTGCTCTATCCCGCCAGCAGCCTGCACTGCGTCACCCCGGTCACCCGCGGCGTACGTCAGGCCTCTTTCCTGTGGATCCAGTCGATGGTCCGCGACGATAAGCAGCGCGCAATGCTTTACGACCTGGACCGTACCATCCAGTCTCTGAAGGCCCGCTTTGGCGACGGAGAAGAGGTCCTCTCCCTGCTCAACATGTATCACAACCTGCTGCGCCAGTGGACGGAAGTGTGATCCGCTATCGATGGCGAAGGCTTGCGGCAGACAGGTGTGACGTGACAATGAACTGGCCATCCGTTGGCCAGTTTTCAGCAGGATTTAAAATCGATAACCCGCGGAGAACATAAACACCCACGGATCCAGACGGGTGCTGACTTTCTGGTCCACGCCGCCGGCTTTGAATTTCACATCGGTGTCGATATCCATGTACCACACCGACATATTCAGCAGCCAGTCACGGTTAATCAGATAATCGAGGCCGACCTGCCCCGCCGCGCCCCAGGAGTCCTTCAGGCTCAGATCGGAAAGCCCGGCCGCCTTGCCGGTATCGTTAAAGTCTTCATTAAAGAAGGTGGTGTAGTTAATACCCGCCCCCACGTACGGGCGCACCTTGCTTTGCGCATCGCCAAAGTACCACTGCGCCATCAGGGTGGGTGGCAACTGATGGACGGTGGCGATAGTCCCGGTTGGCCCGGTGCCGACCTTATGGCGGAACGGCGTTGCCGCCAGCAGCTCCACGCCGATGTTATCGGTGGCCATATAGGTAAAGGTTAAACCCAGTTGGGTGTTGTTACTGACGTTGAAACTGCCAAGGCTGCCTAACACATTGTCAGAGCCCTCCGTCGGTCGGACGGTGGCGGTCCCGGCACGAATGAAAAATTCACCCGCTTCATGCGCCCAGACGCTGCCGGTGGAAAGCGTGCTAAGAATTAATGCCGCCGCTGCTAACTTCTTCATATCCACTTCCTCATTATGGTTTTTCAGCGCGGCCAAATATACCTATAACGAGTTACGTTTGATCTGTTTTAGATCACACTAAAACCTTAGATTTAACATTTATTGATCCAGATTAATTTTTGCTACCGATCGAAACACCCTGAATCCTTCTCACATCAATTTTCACTTTCCGTGAAAAAAATATTTCTCCCCCTCTTGCCGCCGCAAAAGCGGCTGGATAAGTTAACTGCCGACAATCTGTGTTGATGCGTTTTTTTCAGGTGTAATTATGAGTGAAATCAACCCGTGCATGACGTGCGGTGCCTGTTGTGCGTATTTTCGTGTCTCTTTCTACTGGGCGGAAGCCGACGACGCGGGTGGCCTGGTGCCTTCCGCGCTGACCGAGCCGCTGACCCCTTTCCTGCGCTGCATGAGCGGCACCAACCAGCGCCAGAGCCGCTGCGCGGCGCTGTCAGGCGACATCGGTGACGCCGTCCACTGCACTATTTATGAAAACCGTCCCTCACCGTGCCGCGAATTCGCCATGTCCGGTGAGAATGGTGAGGAAAATGACGCCTGCAACCGGGCGCGGGCGCGCTATGGCCTACCGCCATTGCGGCCTCTTTACAAAGATATACCTGCCCTGAATGGTGCAGAGAGTGCTACGAGGGAACGATTTGCGGTACAATCGCCGGCTAGTTAACACCTGCGACACTCAAGGAGAATGCATGTCTATCACGGCGAAGTCCGTCTACCGTGACACCGGGAATTTTTTTCGTAATCAGTTCATTACCATTTTGCTGATTGCGCTGTTGTGCGCGTTTATTACGGTAGTACTTGGCCATGCCTTTTCACCCAGTGACGAGCAGCTGTCGATACTCAGCGAAGGCGATAACCTCGCCGGTAGCGCCGGGCTGTTTGAGCTGGTGCAGAACATGACGCCGGAGCAGCAGCAGGTTCTGCTGCGCGCCTCGGCGGCATCAACCTTCTCGGGTCTGGTGGGCAATGCGATCCTCGCCGGCGGCGTTCTGCTGCTGATCCAGCTGGTCTCCGCCGGTCATCGCGTTAGCGCCCTGCGTGCCATCGGCGCCTCAGCCCCGGTGCTGCCGAAGCTGCTGCTGTTGATCCTCTTCACTACCTTCCTGGTGCAGATGGGGATGATGCTGGTCCTGGTGCCCGGCGTGCTGCTGGCCATCGTGTTAGCCTTTGCGCCGATCATGCTGGTGCAGGACAAAATGGGTATCCTCAGCGCCATGCGCAGCAGCATGCGCCTGGCGTGGGCCAATCTGCGGCTGGTGGCGCCGGCTATCATTGGCTGGCTGGTGGCAAAAACCCTGCTGTTACTGTTCGCTTCCAGCTTTGCTGTCCTGACGCCAAACGTCGGCGCGGTGGTCATCAATACCATCAGCAACCTGATATCCGCCCTGTTGCTGATCTATTTATTCCGCGTGTATATGCTTATCCGCAACTAATCTTAACCAGGATCGGGGTCTTCCCCGGTCCGTCCTGAAAGACGGGATCGATGTATGAAGCAGTTTCTGGATTTTTTACCGCTGGTGGTCTTCTTTGCCTTCTATAAGCTTTACGATATCTACGCCGCCACCACCGCGCTGATCGTCGCGACCGCTATCGTGCTGATCTACAGCTGGGTACGCTACCGTAAAGTCGAAAAAATGGCGCTGATCACCTTTGTGCTGGTGGCCGTCTTCGGCGGGTTAACTCTCTTCTTCCACAATGATGAGTTTATTAAATGGAAGGTGACGGTGATCTATGCCCTGTTCGCTGGCGCGCTGCTGTTCAGCCAGTGGGTGATGAAAAAGCCGTTGATCCAGCGCATGCTGGGCAAAGAGCTGGCCCTGCCGCAGCAGGTCTGGTCGCGGCTTAACCTGGCCTGGGCGGTGTTCTTTATCCTTTGCGGGCTGGCCAATATCTATATCGCCTTCTGGCTGCCGCAGAATATCTGGGTGAACTTCAAGGTCTTTGGCTTAACCGCCCTCACGCTGGTCTTTACCCTGCTGAGCGGGATCTACATCTACCGCCATATGCCGCAGGACGACCACCACTAACTCCCCGGCAGCTTGCGCCCGCCTCTGCGGGCGCTTTCCCCTATTCTCTCCGCCCCGTTTTCATAGTAGCATCCCGCTGATCGTCTTTGACCACAACAGAGTAGAGCATGACAACTACAGATCTTGCCCCGAAGGGCGAAATGGTTTTACGCACCCTGGCGATGCCGGCGGATACCAATGCCAACGGGGATATTTTTGGCGGCTGGCTGATGTCGCAGATGGATATCGGGGGCGCCATCGTGGCCAAAGAGATCGCTCAGGGTCGCGTGGTGACCGTGCGCGTGGATGGGATGACCTTTTTACGCCCGGTCGCCGTCGGCGACGTGGTGTGCTGCTACGCCCGCTGCGTGAAGCGCGGCAACACCTCGGTGACGATTAACATCGAAGTGTGGGTGAAAAAAGTCTCTTCTGAACCGATTGGCCAGCGCTATAAGGCGACGGAAGCGCTGTTTATCTACGTTGCCGTCGATAATCAGGGTAAACCGCGGGCTCTGCCGGCAGAATAATATGGTGCCCGGCTAACCGGGCACCTGGCTTACAGAAAGCCCAGCAGCGAGAAGAAGAAGTAGCCGATAATAATCACGATCACCGGCAGCACATACAGCGGGAAATATTGCACCAGGATGGTATGGCGCGGTACCACGATCCGCTCAGCGAGCTGCTCACGGGATAACCCTTCTGCGCCTTTGGCCTGCTCGAGGATCAGCTGATCCTCAATCCCCTCGCGAAGAAATTTCGCCTGCCTCGCCATCCGCGCGCCGGAGGCCTGCAGCGCCATGCCGACAAACACCAGAATGAAGATGATCCAGAAGCCGATGTTCAGGCTGTGGTGGAAATCCGGCAGCGGCGAGTTGTACCAGAAAAAGTTCAGGAACGGCGTGTTAAAGCGCATCATCTCAATCATGACATGCGCAAAATCCATCATTACCGCGTCAATGCCGGGTTTCTTTTCACTGTGCTCATACATAAATTTGAGCACAGAAATCAGCGTCGACAGCACGGCGGGAATAAAGATAACCCATCCCAAAATGCGTTTGATAACCGCTATGCGTCCAGCTTGTTGGTACGTCATGAGTTCCCCTTGTTAAAGACGCGTTGGTGATTCGCCTGCCGCCTGTTGCGTGGCGCAGGCGCTCCTCGCTTACCCGAATGTGTCGGGTATAAGTCTATCTTCCACGGCGAATTTCGCCCAATAACGCGCGGTATGATATACCATGAATGCCGATTCGTTTATCTGATTACGCAACAGGAGAAGGACATATGTCAGCGAAGCGCCGCATTGAGGCCGCGATTTTTGATATGGACGGGTTGCTGATTGACTCTGAGCCGCTCTGGGATCAGGCGGAGGTCGAGGTCATGGAAAGCCTGGGGGTGGATACCCGCCGCCGCGATGAACTGCCCGACCTGCTTGGTCTGCGAATCGACCTGGTGGTGGATCTGTGGTATGCCCAGCAGCCGTGGCACGGCGTCGATCGCGCAGAAGCCACCGCGCGCATTATCCGTCGCGCCATCGAGCTGGTGGAAGCCTCACGCCCGCTGCTACCGGGCGTACGCGAGGCAGTGGCCCTGTGTAAAGCGCAGGGCTTAAAGGTGGGGCTGGCCTCGGCCTCGCCGCTGGTGATGCTGGAGAAAGTGCTCAACATGTTCGAACTGCGCGACCAGTTTGATGCGCTCGCCTCCGCGGAACATCTGCCCTGGAGCAAACCGCACCCGCAGGTATACCTCAACTGCGCCGCTGCCCTGGGAGTCGACCCGCAGCGCTGCGTCGCGCTGGAGGATTCGGTCAACGGCATGATCGCCAGCAAAGCCGCGCGCATGCGCGCTATCGTGGTACCGGAAGCGGAGAACAGCCGCGACCCGCGCTTCGTGCTGGCGGACGTCAAGCTCCCGTCACTGCAGGCCCTGACTGCCGAAGCCCTGCTCGGGTAAGGACGCTGGCGGGTGACGCGATCGCTGTCACGCCGCCGGCAATGAAATCAAAACGTCGTTTCATTTTTATTGTAATTTTGTTTTCCTGCCTCTATGCTGGTCACAGGTGGCGTCATCGTACGCCTGAAGATCAGCTGACAGAGGTGAATATGGTACTGAACGCCTTCGACCTGACGGGTAAGGTCGCCATCGTGACCGGTTGCGATACCGGACTGGGACAGGGAATGACGCTGGGCCTGGCGCAGGCCGGGTGCGATATCGTCGGCATCAACCGTAAAATTCCCCATGACACGGCAGCACAGGTTCAGGCGCTGGGTCGCCGCTTTCATGCCATTCAGGCGGATCTCAGCCTTCAGGATGAGATGAGCGTGCTGGTCGACCAGGCGGTCGCGGCGATGGGTCGGGTCGATATTCTGGTCAATAACGCCGGGATTATCCGCCGCCATGATGCCCTGACCTTCACGGAAAGCGACTGGGACGCGGTGATCGATCTGAATCTAAAAGCGGTTTTCTTTCTCAGCCAGGCGGTCGCCAGGCAGTTCATTCGCCAGGGCGATGGCGGAAAAATCATTAACATCGCCTCGATGCTCTCGTTTCAGGGTGGGATCCGCGTCCCCTCCTACACCGCCTCGAAAAGCGGCGTGCTGGGTTTGACCCGTCTGCTGGCCAACGAATGGGCCGGCCAACGCATCAACGTCAACGCCATTGCGCCAGGATATATGGCCACCAATAACACCCAGGCGCTGCGCGAAGATGAAGAACGTAACCAGGCGATCCTCGAGCGCATTCCCGCCGGTCGCTGGGGAGAACCCAAAGACCTGCAGGGGCCGGTGGTGTTTCTCGCCTCGGCCGCCGCCGACTATATTAACGGCTATACCCTGGCCGTCGATGGCGGATGGCTGGCACGCTGAGAATTTGTGACAAAGAGTTACACCGTCACCTCTTCCGTACACTGTATAAAAACCCTATACTGTATGAATCGACAGTTTAGGGTGTGTTATCATGACGGCGGAAGGCCATCTCTTCTTTTCAATCGCCTGCGCAGTATTTGCCAAAAACGCAGAGTTAACGCCGGTGCTGGCGCAGGGCGACTGGTGGCATATTGTGCCCTCTGCGGTATTGACCTGCCTGCTGCCGGACATCGATCACCCTAAGTCATTTCTCGGCCAACGGCTGAGCTGGATCTCAAAGCCCGTGGCGCGGGCCTTTGGCCACCGCGGCTTCACCCACAGCCTGCTGGCCGTCTTTGGCGCGCTGACGCTATTCTACCTCAAGGTGCCTGACAGCTGGATTGTCCCGGCGGACGCCCTCCAGGGCCTGGTGCTGGGCTATCTCAGCCACATCCTCGCCGATATGCTCACCCCCGCCGGGGTGCCGTTGCTGTGGCCCTGCCGCTGGCGCTTCCGGCTGCCGATCCTCGCGCCGCGCAAGGGTAACCAACTGGAGCGCGCTTTATGCATGGCGCTGTTCGTCTATGCCGTCTGGATGCCGCAGACGCTGGCGGACAACAGCGCAATACGCTGGTCTTCCGGGGTGATCAATTCCCTGCAAATCACCTTCAATCGCTTTATTAGTCACCAGAGTGGCCGATAAACCGTCGGAAAACACCATTTGGTTATAACCCATTCCATTTGAATATAAGTCCTTGATAACGCCTTCTGCTAACCTTGCCGTCATAAGAGCTGGTTATCCACCAGCCCAGGTTATAAAAATATCAGGAGAACGGGGATGAACTTTCCATTAATAGCGAACGTAGTCGTGTTCGCCGTATTACTGTTTGCGCTGGGGCAAACTCGCCATAAACAGTGGAGCCTGGCCAGGAAAGTGCTGGTTGGTCTGGCCATTGGTGTGGTCTTTGGGCTGGCGCTGCAGCTGATCTACGGGTCTGACAGCCAGGTGCTGAAGGATTCCATCCAGTGGTTCAATATCGTCGGTAATGGCTATGTCCAGCTGCTGCAAATGATTGTGATGCCGCTGGTCTTCGCCTCGATCCTGAGCGCGGTGGCCCGGCTGCATAATGCCTCTCAGCTGGGAAAAATCAGCTTCCTGAGCATCGGCACTCTGCTGTTCACCACGCTTATCGCTGCGCTGGTTGGCGTGCTGGTGACCAATATGTTCGGCCTCACCGCCGAGGGTCTGGTCCAGGGCAGCGCAGAAACCGCCCGTCTGAACGCCATCCAGAGCAACTATGTGGGGAAAGTGGCCGATCTCAGCGTACCGCAGCTGATCCTTTCCTTTGTGCCGAAGAACCCGTTTGCTGACCTGACCGGGGCTAACCCGACCTCCATCATCAGTATCGTCATTTTCTCGGCATTCCTCGGCGTGGCAGCGCTTAAGCTGCTGAAAGAGGATGTGGAAAAAGGCCAGCGCGTGCTGACGGCCATCGATACCCTGCAGGGCTGGGTGATGAAGCTGGTTCGTCTGGTGATGCAGCTGACCCCTTACGGCGTACTGGCCCTGATGACCAAAGTGGTTGCCGGGTCGAATCTGCAGGACATCATCAAACTTGGCGGCTTCGTGGTAGCTTCGTACATTGCGCTGGGCATTATGTTTGTCGTCCACGGCCTGCTGCTGGCGATTAACGGCATCAGCCCGCTGAAGTACTTCCGTAAAGTCTGGCCGGTGATCACCTTCGCCTTCACCAGCCGCTCCAGCGCCGCGTCGATTCCGCTGAACGTGGAAGCGCAGACCCGACGCCTGGGCGTACCGGAGTCAATTGCCAGCTTCTCCGCCTCCTTTGGCGCCACCATCGGTCAGAACGGCTGCGCCGGTATCTACCCGGCCATGCTGGCAGTCATGGTCGCGCCGACCGTGGGCATTAACCCGCTGGATCCGATGTGGATTGCCACCCTCGTGGGCATCGTCACCGTCAGCTCGGCGGGCGTCGCCGGGGTGGGCGGCGGGGCCACCTTCGCCGCGCTAATCGTTCTGCCGGCGATGGGCCTGCCGGTGACCCTGGTAGCGCTGCTGATCTCCGTCGAACCGCTGATCGACATGGGGCGTACCGCGCTGAACGTTAACGGCTCAATGACCGCCGGGACCCTGACCAGCCAGTGGCTGCGCCAGACCGACAAGTCGATTTTCGATAGCGAAGAAGAGGCCGAGCTGGCGCATCGCTAAACGGTAAGCACAAAAAAACCGCTGATTATCAGCGGTTTTTTTATTTCTGCAGCAGACTCAGGCTTCAATCTCACCTTCCTGACGCACCTGGTTAGCCCAGCGCTGGGCCGACTCCGGCACGCTGAACGCTGGCGAGCGGCGAAAATGCTCCCCCATCAGCAGAAAGGCGACATACTTCCCGCGCAAAATCCAGACATCGCGAAAATGGTCCATTTTCACGGCATGTTCCGGAGGCGCAGGCTCCACGCGCGGCACGTAGCTAATGACAGGGCGATTTTGTTGGCGCAATGGTTTCATAACAAATGGATTCACTAAACAGAGCGGGAAACAGAAACCTCTATCATAGCCGATTGTGGGCCCGTTCGTCGCCCCCCTGCCGCCGATGCGCATTTTAGGATAACTCCCTGCCCCTGCGCCGAGCGCAGGCAGCGTAATGTTCTATAGTTAGAAGGGTTTTGGTTTATCAACGACCACTTTTAGCAATGAAAGCAGGAGACGAGTAATGTCTGATAAGCACCCAAACCCTCACCACCAGCAGGCACCGGTCCACGACAGCGAAGAAGCGAAACCGGGGCTCGACTCGCTGGCGCCGGATGACCAGGAGTGGCGCCCCACGCCGAAACCCACCGCCCCAGGCGCCGAACCGACCGCCCCTGGTAGCCTGAAAGCGCCTGATACCCACAGCAGCAAACTTGACGCCCTGGAGCCGCAGCGTAAAGGCGGAGAAGACTATCCGCTGACCACCAACCAGGGCGTACGTATTGCCGACGATCAGAATTCGCTACGCGCCGGCGCCCGCGGCCCAACGCTGCTGGAAGATTTCATTCTGCGGGAGAAGATTACCCACTTTGACCATGAGCGAATTCCGGAGCGTATCGTTCATGCCCGCGGCTCTGCCGCCCACGGTTACTTCCAGCCCTACAAAAGCCTGACAGCGTTGACCAAAGCCGATTTTCTCTCGGCAGCCGATAAGATCACCCCGGTCTTTGTGCGCTTCTCCACCGTGCAGGGCGGCGCGGGGTCGGCGGACACCGTCCGCGATATTCGCGGCTTCGCTACCAAGTTTTACACTGACGAAGGGATTTTTGACCTGGTCGGCAACAACACACCGGTCTTCTTCATCCAGGACGCGATAAAGTTCCCCGATTTTGTCCACGCCGTGAAGCCTGAGCCCCACTGGGCCATCCCGCAGGGACAGAGCGCCCACGATACTTTCTGGGACTATGTCTCCCTGCAACCGGAAACGCTGCACAATGTGATGTGGGCGATGTCGGATCGCGGCATCCCGCGCAGCTATCGCACCATGGAAGGCTTTGGGATCCACACTTTCCGTCTGATCAACGCCGAGGGCAAAGCCACCTTCGTTCGCTTCCACTGGAAACCCGTCGCCGGCAAGGCGTCGCTGGTGTGGGATGAAGCGCAGAAGCTGACCGGTCGCGACCCCGATTTTCATCGCCGCGACCTGTGGGAGGCCATCGAAGCCGGGGACTACCCGGAATTTGAGCTTGGCCTGCAGCTCATCCCCGAGGAGAACGAGTTTGATTTTGACTTCGATCTGCTCGATCCCACCAAGCTGATCCCCGAGGCGCTGGTGCCGGTCTTACGGGTTGGCAAGATGGTCCTCAACCGCAATCCGGACAACTTCTTTGCCGAAAACGAACAGGCGGCCTTTCATCCCGGGCATATCGTACCGGGCATTGATTTCAGCAACGATCCGCTGCTGCAGGGGCGCCTCTTCTCTTACACCGACACGCAAATTAGCCGCCTGGGTGGGCCGAACTTCCATGAAATCCCCATCAACCGTCCAACCTGCCCGTATCACAATTTCCAGCGCGACGGGATGCACCGGATGGACATTGACACCAATCCGGCCAACTATGAGCCCAACTCCATTAACGACAACTGGCCGCGCGAGACGCCGCCAGCGGCCAAACGCGGCGGCTTTGAGTCCCTCGCCGAGCGCGTCGACGGCGAAAAAATCCGCCAGCGCAGCCCTTCGTTCGGCGAATATTACGCCCAGCCGCGTCTGTTCTGGCTGAGCCAGACGCCGATTGAGCAGCAGCATATTATCGATGGTTTCAGCTTTGAACTCAGCAAAGTGGTCCGCACCTGGATCCGCGAGCGGGTGGTCGATCATCTGGCCCACATTGATACTAAGCTGGCGGAAGCGGTCGGGGCGAACTTAGGTATCGAACTGAGCGACGATCAGCGTAACATTACCCTGCCTTCCCCGGTCAACGGCGTGGAGAAAGACCCCAGCCTCAGCCTCTACGCCGACGCCGAAGGGGATGTGAAAGGCCGTGTAGTGGCCGTCCTGCTCAACGAACGCACCTCGGCGCAGGATCTGGTCCATCTCCTGCAGGCGCTGCAGGCCCAGGGCGTGCACAGCAAGCTGCTCTACTCGCGGATGGGCGAAGTCATCGCCGACGATGGCTCTCCCCTGCCGATCGCCGGCACCTTCGCCGGTTCCCCATCGCTGACGGTGGATGCGGTAGTGGTGCCTGGCGGCGACCTCAGCGCCCTGAGCCAGAGCGGCGACGCGCGCTATTACCTGCTGGAAGCCTATAAGCATCTGAAGCCGATCCTGCTGGCAGGGGATGCGCGACAGCTGACGTCCGTTCTGCAGGTCCCAGCCCAGGGTGAAGAGGGGGTCATCGTCACCGATGCTCTCGACACGCCAGCGGCGGACACACTGCTCGCCCTGATGACGGCGCATCGCGTGTGGTCGAGAAGTCCAAAAATCGCCGCTATTCCGGCGTAGTAAAAAGCCCGGCACACGGTGCCGGGCTTGATTCACTTTCCCTTTCCCCCATCGGGCTTACACGTCGCGGTAGGTTCCCAGACGATAACCCCGGTCGGCTACCGCCGCTTTCAGCGCGGCAGACGTCAGCACATCAAGCTCACCCAGCCGCGGGTAGCAGTAGGCGCTGCCCATAATGGTCTGATCGACAAAAGCCGGATGACACATCACCTCCAGGGAACGCTCCCCGCGGGCGATTGAGGCATCCAGCGTCTGCAGAAACAGTTCCTCAGAGACAGCTTCGCCGTAAAACTCGCTGCTGAAGCCTGCGCTGCTGCGCGCCGCCTGTTGATCGAGCCCACTCTGCGCCGCCACCTGGCGGTCAATACGTAACGCGATACCCTTCTCGCGGGCAAAGGCCGCCACGATGGGATAGATCGGGGCGATCATATGCACATGGTGGTGGCTGTCGAGATGCGTCGGCTCATGACCGAAGAGATCGACAAAACGACGGTACTGACACGCCAGCTCGTGGGCGATCTCCTCCAGCGGCAGGCGACCTTCTTCTGCCTGCTGCCAGATCCATTTGCCCAGCCGGCCTTCGCGGGTTAATCCCGGCATGGCCGACAGCGGCTCGCCCAGCGTCAGCACAAAGTGCATGCCGACCGCCAGCTCCGGGGTACTGCGGCTTAGCTGGGCGGCGTGGTCAATGGCCGCGCCGTTGACCAGCGCCGTGGTCGATGTCACCACGCCGTTGCGGCAGGCCTCGATAATGCCGTAGTTCTGCCCTTTACTGAGGCCGAAGTCGTCGGCATTGACGATCAATACGCGTTCCATTGGCCGCTCCTGTTAAGATTTCAGTTTTTCGATAGTCGCCGCAAAGTTCGGCAGCCATTTTTCATGCGCCAGAATCATCTCCCGCGCCAGCTGCTCGGCGTCACGATCGGAATGGATCAGCGGGCTTAAGTTCAGCGCCAGCAGCACATCATTCAGCTCGCCGCTGATCGCCGCCTGGCTGGCCGCCACTTCGAACCCCTTGATGGTGTAGATAAGCCCCAGTACCTTCTCATCGAAATGGGTGATGCGCGGCGTCGGCTTCGCGCCGTCGCGACCTAAGGTGCAGCTCATCTCGACCGCCCAGTCCGCCGGGATATTATCCACGTGGCCATGATGCGGGATATTCACATAGTGCTCAGTCTGCTTGTCGTTATAGATAGCGTTGATCACTTCGCAAGCGGCATCGGAGTAGTAGGCGCCGCCGCGCTGCTCCAGCTCCTTCGGCTTGACCTTGAGATCCGGATTTTTATACAGCTCGAACAGCTGTTTCTCCACCTTCTGCACCACCTGGGCGCGCGCGCCGCCCTTATAGTACTCGCCCATCTCAATCGCCAGCATCTCTTTTGGCTTAAAGTAGTAGAGCAGATAGGAGCATGGGATCAGGCGCAGGGAGCGGATCAGCCCCTCGCTAAACGGCAGGTCGAAAATATTTTTCACCGAGTTCGCGGTCAGGCGGCCAGAGGCCACGCCGTCCAGCAGTTCATCGAAGCGCGAGACGCCGTTAACCAGCACGTCGCGGACGAACACCAGATGATTCAGACCGAACAGGTCGATATTCAGCTCATCGCTCGGGCTGAGCTGCAGCACGTCGGTGATGAACATCTTCATGCCGATAGGAATGTTGCACACGCCGATAAAGCGTTTGAAACTGGTGTGGCGATAGACCGCCTCGGTGACCATGCCCGCCGGGTTGGTGAAGTTGATGATCCACGCGTCCGGGCAAATCTCCTGCACATCTTTTACGATATCAAAAATCACCGGGATGGTGCGCAGCCCTTTAAACAGCCCACCCGCCCCGTTGGTCTCCTGGCCCAGGTAGCCGTGGCTCAGCGGAATACGCTCATCTTTTTCACGCGCCTTCAGCTGGCCCACGCGCAGCTGGGTGGTGACAAAATCCGCGCCCTGCAGCGCCGCACGGCGATCCAGCGTTTTATAGACCTTCATCGGCACGCCGGCTTTTTCCACCATCCGCTCGCACAGCGCATGGATAATATCGAGCTTCTCCTGGCCCTCTTCCACATCCACCAGCCACAGTTCAGTGACCGGCAGTTCATGGTAACGTTTCAGAAAGCCTTCCAGTAATTCCGGGGTATAGCTGCTGCCGCCGCCAATAGTGACTACTTTTAATTTCTGGCTCATCTTTTTCTCCCTTGGGCGCTACGCCTGGACGCAGGCCGCTCTCCGCAACAATGCGGACAGTTAATTTGAATGATTTACGGTATAAACCTGGCGGATAAAACCGCGCGGGTTTAATTAATACTGGTCAAATGTTTGCGATAACTGCTCGGCGTAAACGACGTCAGTTTTTTAAAGGTTTTAATAAACAGGCTCGGGCTACTGTACCCGGATTCATACGCAATATCCGTCACCGAATAGTTGGTAATTTCCAGCTGCTTTTTGGCAAAGTTAATACGGATATCATTAATTATCTGCATCGGCGTTTTACCATAATAGCGCTGGGTCGCCCGGGTTAAATATTCCTGCGTTTTTCCCGAGAGACGAACCATATTCTCGAGCGCGCCCTCACCGAATTTCAGCTTATCGTGCATGGCCTCAACGGTATTTTTTAGCCATTGCGGAATAACATCGGCAACCGGCTCTTCGCGATAGTGGCGTAAACGGTTAATGACATAAAAGGAAACCAGCTCGATAAATTCGTCAAATTCCGTTTCGCGAAAATTGAGTGAGGCGATAACCGACTCAACGTAGCCGAGAAAAGCGCTCTGCACGGCGTAAACCTGTGAGGCCACCAGGCCAAACGGCAGCAGCGGCAGATAATGTTTCTCAAAGAAGCGTCTGCTGATGCCGACGTTAAGGATGCGCGTCGCCCCAAATTCGTAAAAGCTCTGGTGGTGCGACCCCATCGGGATAAAGACGAAATCCCCGCGCTCCAGCAGCACCCGTTTGCCATTGATCTCCTGGTAATAGCGCCCGGTTAATACCACGGTAAATTCGTAGTAATCATGCTGGTGAAGCCCGCTCACGCTTTCCGTTTTGTTATAGATGACCACATGAAAGTTCTTCCCGTTGAACAGCTGTTGTTCTCTGGCGGTACTGATCTCGGTGGTCATCATCCTGGGCTGCCTCATCGTCGCGATGGCCTATTGTACCTTCTCGTGCAGCTCAATCAATTCGGCGACCAGCTCACGGGCCAGCATCGAGGTCATCAGATGGTCCTGAGCATGCACCAGCACCAGGCTGACCTTCATTTTTCCTTCGCCTTCATCGCTTTCGATAAGCTGGGTCTGCACGCGATGCGCCTCGCTCAGCGCCTGGCGCGACTGCTCCATCATCGCTTTCGCCGCGGCAAAATCGCCCTGCTTCGCCTGCTTCAGCGCGCCATAGGCCAGGCTGCGGGCCTGTCCGGAGTTGATAATCAACCCCATCACCACCTCTTCGAGGTCATTTTCCGGGGTTTCTACCGCGTCGATGTTGTCCAGATCAAACATAATATTTCCCTCATTTATCAGGCGGTACGGGGCACTGCCCGTACCGCGCGGTATCAGAATTTCAGTGCGTTAGCGATGTCTTCTTCGCTCTCTTCCTGCTCGATGACGGTCTGCGCTTTATTCGACAGCACCACAAACGGCAGGTAGACCAGAGTCGCGACGCCAAGGTTGAACAGGGCTACCAGCAGGGCGGCCACGCTGCCGTTACTGTTAAAGAACGCTCCCAGACCGGTCGGCATGGTCCACGGCGCCAGGTTGGTCACCGGAGGGATAATCCCCAGGCTATAAGCCGCCAGCGTAATGGCTGCCAGAATCGGCTGGACCAGCACGAAGGGGATAAACATCACCGGGTTCATAATGATCGGCAGACCAAACAGAATCGGTTCGTTAATCTGGAAGATGCCTGACGGCAGTGCCAGCTTCGCCACCTGACGATGGTCAGCGCGACGGGAAGCGATAAAGATGGCGATAATCAGACCCAACGTTGCCCCGGAGCCACCCAGCAGGATATAGGAGTCGAGCATCGGCTTGGCCCAGAAGTGGAACTGTTTGCCTGCTTCGATAGCCGCATCAACCGAGCCGTACTGGTTGTACAGCGCGATGTTTTCCAGCGCCCACGGGGTCATGATGCCGTTATCCAGCGCCGTCAGCGCCAGGGAACCGTGCACACCGAAGAACCACAGCAGGGAGTTAAAGATAACGTATGCCCAGCCGACCACGCTGCCCATCGCCGCCAGCGGCGTGGAGATCGAGTCCATGATTATCTGGTGGAAGTTGCTGCCGTAGCTCGACAGGGCCCACGAGATAATGCCGAAGATGGAGAGGATCAAGAAGCCCGGGATCAGCGCGGAGAAAGAGCGCGATACTGACCCTGGCACGCTGTCCGGCAGTCTGATCACCCAGTTACGACGGATCACGAAGGTGAACAGTTCCGCGACAACCAGACCGATAATCATCCCGGAGATGATGTTCTGCCCGCCCAGCCAGTTGGCGCCCACCGCATAGGCTTCGCCCACGCTATACGGGGTCACGGTCATGAAGGCCGCCACCGCCAGCAGGCCCGCGGCCATCGGGTCAACTTTGCGCTCTTCCGCCAGCGCGGAGCCGATAAAGAACGGCGCCATCAGCGACATAATGCCGAGGGTACCGTTATAGACGTTCCCGCCGATAGCCTTAAAGCCGTTTAAGGTTTCAATGGTGGAGGCATCCAGTCGAATGCCCATGGAATAAAAGAAAGAGCCTTCGCCGAAGCTCAGAAAAACGTTGTTAATTAATACAAACATGGCCCCGGCGAGGGTCAACGGCATTAACTTAATAAATCCGTTTTTAATCGCATTAATATGCGGCTGCTTTCCTATTTTCACTGCAAAAGGAAGGAGTACCTTTTCAAGCGAGTCGATCACTTTACTCATAGTCAATACCCTTAAAAGCCGCAATAAACTATTACGGCGATGATGTATGAAATTACTCTTTGACGGGAAAATAAACTCTTTATTTTTTGACGTCCGGCAACAGGGTGCCGCCAGGCGTCAAAATACATCGAGTTTTAAAGTTAAAATTATTGTGCTGCAGCTTTCTTAATGGCCGCGACGGCGGCTTTCAATACACCTAAACCATCCACCTTGCCATACAGAAGAGAATCGATGACTTCTACCGGTTTATTCGGCAGCAGGCGCTGAATTTCCGGTAACATATACGCAATTTGTGGTCCTAATAATACCACGTCGGCTTCCGGTCCCTTTTCACCTGCCAGGGTTTCGGGATAGGCTTCAATAATGACCGGGACTTCGTATTTTTCTGCCTGCGCGCGCATTTTGGAGACCAGCAGTGATGTAGACATGCCTGCCGAGCAGAAGAGATAAATGTGTTTCTTTTCCATGAACGCTTCCTCAATGTGTGAGACCAGGGCCTTCAGCAACCGCTGAGAGCCGGTAAGACTGGTAACATCCGGTTAATTCTGTTTATGGGTTGAGTATACGGCAAGCTGAGCCGCCAGGATAATTCGCTGTTGAACAGAATTGTCTCTCATTGACCTCTGGTTTTGACTACCCTCACATTTTCACCCAAATAATTCGCGCAATTAAATAAGCATCAGTACTCACAAAAAAGCCCGACCAGTGGTCGGGCTTACGTAGGGCTCAGTAAACAGTAGGAAGCTTACTTGGCGTTGCGCGGGTCAGTATCATACTCGGCGCAGGTCTGGTAGCCGGAGTTAATCACATGGCCAGTGTCGTCGAGGGCCACAAAGTAGGTCTCTACTTTACCATCCCGTTGACCGAGGATGTAGGTCTGGCAGGTGCCGCGGGCATGAACCATGGTCACTTCCGTTGAAGGTTTGCCAGCGATCTGCATCACCTGCTGACGCGACATCCCTTTCTTCACATCTTTCACCACCGGCTGGGTAAACTGGTCTTTGGTACGATCGTAAGCGGTACAGCCCGCCAGTAAGGTTAACGCGACGGTGACGCCCAGTATTCCTGCTAAGCTTTTGTTCATTTTGGTTCCTCTTTTCTACTGTGTAACGATAAGCCTGGAATAAATAGTGTTATTTTTCAAGCCGAACAGCGAAATCATGTCTGATTGTGTTATTGCGTAAACAGGATTGACGCGCCGCTGCCGACCGGCGGTTTCTCCCGCGCAGTGGCATCTATAATGAAATCCTATGTCATTGATTGCCTTCTTTTCCGGCAGTCAAAACCCCGGTCCTTGTCGTTTCAGCGGCAAAGAGGTAGCTTTAAGCCAACAGCTTGCCAAACAGATTCACTTTCGGAGGGCGCGATGACGCTACAACAAGAGATTATTCAGGCGCTGGGCGCAAAGCCGCAGATTGATGTCGCCGGCGAGATCCGCCGCAGCGTCGATTTCCTGAAGTCCTACCTGCAGACCTACCCGTTTATTAAATCGCTGGTGCTGGGTATCAGCGGCGGCCAGGACTCCACCCTGACGGGGAAACTGTGCCAGATGGCGATTAATGAACTGCGTGCCGAAACGGGCGACAGCAGCCTGCAGTTTATTGCCGTTCGGTTGCCCTATGGCGTGCAGGCGGATGAGCAGGACTGCCAGGACGCCATCGCCTTTATCCAGCCTGACCGGGTGCTGACGGTGAATATCAAAGCCTCGGTACTGGCCAGTGAACAGGCGCTCCGCGAAGCGGGGATCGAACTGAGCGACTTTGTTCGCGGTAACGAAAAAGCCCGTGAGCGGATGAAGGCCCAGTACAGCATCGCCGGAATGACCAAAGGGGTGGTGGTCGGCACCGACCATGCGGCGGAAGCGATTACCGGCTTCTTCACCAAATATGGCGACGGCGGCACCGACATCAACCCAATTTTCCGCCTGAACAAACGTCAGGGCAAACAGCTGCTGGCCCATCTCGGCTGCCCGGAACATCTGTATAAGAAGCTGCCGACCGCCGACCTGGAAGACGATCGCCCCTCCCTGCCGGATGAAGTGGCCCTGGGTGTCACCTACGAGAACATCGACGATTATCTGGAAGGCAAAACGCTGGATCCCAGTATCGCCAAAACGATCGAAGGCTGGTATCTGAAAACCGAACACAAGCGTCGGCCACCGATCACCGTCTTTGACGATTTCTGGAAAAAATAGTCCCTCCCCGCCCCGGCCCGCGCCGGGGTTATTTTTTGCGCTTTTCGCCGCAAATACCGCCTGCTACACTGGATAGATAGACAGTATCAGGAGTTAATGTGGCCAGAAAGCAATCTGCCCCGCGTCTGGAGTTTGAAGCGGCGGCGATCTATGAATATCCCGAACATCTTCGCCCGTGGCTGGAGGCGCTGCCAAAGCTGCCGGGCGTCTATCAGTTTCACGGCGACAGCGACACAATGCCGCTCTATATCGGTAAGAGCGTCAACCTTCGCAGCCGTGTGTTATCTCACCTGCGCACGCCCGAAGAGGCCGCGATGCTGCGTCAGTCGCGGCGTATCACCTGGCAGCGCACCGCAGGCGAGCTGGGAGCGCTGTTGCTGGAGGCGCGGCTGATTAAAGAGCAGCAGCCGCTGTTTAACAAGCGGCTACGGCGTAACAAGCAGCTCTGCGCCTGGCGACTTGCGGACCACCGGCCGCAGATTGTCTATGCCCGCGAGGTTGATTTCTCGCACCAGCAGCATCTCTATGGCCTGTTCGCCAACCGGCGGGCGGCGCTGCAGATGCTGCAGAGCCTTGCCGACGAACAGCGCCTCTGTTATGGCCTGCTTGGTCTGGAACCGCTCAGCCGCGGCCGCGCCTGCTTTCGCTCCGCGCTGGGCCGCTGCGCCGGCGCCTGCTGTGGAAAGGAGAGCGTGGAGGCGCACAGCGAGCGCCTGCTGGCGCAGATGAGTAAACTGCAGCTGGTGTGCTGGCCGTGGGCGGGGCCAGTGGCGCTGGAGGAGCGCGGCCCGGATATGACGCAGTATCACGTCATTCATAACTGGCTGTGGCTGGGCGCCGTCGACTCGCTCGACCAGGCCGCTGAGTTGACCCGTCTGCCCGCCGGATTCGACCAGGATGGTTACAAGATCCTCTGTAAGCCCCTGCTCAGCGGCAACTACCCGCTGCACCCGCTTGGCTGAGAAACCACCAATAAAAAAACCGCCGGCCCTGCCCAACGCCTGATGGCATTATTGGGCAAGACCGGCGGTCTTGATTCAGTTCGCTACATTATTCAGCAGGTGCAGGCATTTTACCTGCCGGCGCGTTGCGTTCTGTCAGATGCTTCTCAAAATTAGCATTGAACTGTTTTTTCTGCTCTGGAGTCAGAATGTTGTAGATCTTGTTCTGCGTTTCCAGGCGGGACAGCGCCATCGCTTTATGCTGCGCTTCCATCTTATCGATCTGCGCTTCCGCTTTCGCCTTATCGAAGGTGTCGCTGGCGATCAGATCGTGCATCGCGCGGCGTTCGTCGAGGGACGGACGCTTCATGTTCTCACGCTGGCTCTTCATGATGTCGCGGATCTGTTGTTTCTGCGCATCGGTCAGGTTCAGGCCTTTAAACATCATGTCATGCTGACCCGGGCCGCCTTTATGATGCATCATCATCGGCTTGCTGTCGCTCGGCGCGGTGGTGGTGTCGGCGGCGTGTGCCAGGTTAGCCGCGCCCAGAGCCAGAGTAGAGGCAACAAACAGTGCAGTGAGTTTCTTCATCATTCAATCCTTACTTTACGTTATTCTTACGGCGCGTTGCCGTGTTGACGAGATTAACTTTACGACGTTAATCGTCAATTAGTCAGAGCAAGAGTAAAACAATGAAAGTGTAAAAAACAGTTTCTCGCCAATTATGGAGAAAATAAGGAATTTAGCCGAAGAATTGCAATAAAAAATAAATAACTTACTGTTTTGCAGAGAAATTATGGAGAGTATAAAGGAGGGGAGATTAAAAACAAAGCATTTTACCAGGAATAATCTGCAAATTTACACTGGCGCACGAAAAAATAAGATGGCGAAAAAAGACGCGCGAAATAAAGCAGGCCGCCCGGCGGACGGCTTGCCCTCAGGATAATTTTTCCAGCATCAGGCCGGCGCGCAGTCCCTTCGCCACCGTCGGATTGGGAAACAGGACATACTCCGGCTCAGGCCCCACCACATACCGCGTCTCGCCCTCCTCCGCCAGCAGCGTGCCGGGTTCGAAGGGGGTGAAGTTCAGCGTCTGATCCGCCATATGCAAGCGGAAATCATCGCTATGGCGGGTGATCTGCTGTACCACCCGGTAGCGCAGCGGCGCCGGGGCGTCGGCAATGGCCAGATCCCCCACCAGCAGCCGGGAAAGCGCGCCTTCGGCGGCGGCAAACTGCGTCAGATCGTTTTCACCCAACGGCAGCGCTTTGCCCAGCTCAAGGGTGCAGGCCAGCGCCGCGAACCGTTCGCAGCTGAAGTGGGTGAAGGTCCCGCCTGGCTGGCGATGAAACACCAGCGCCTCCAGCCCGGCGCCGCCCAGCCAGTGAAGAAAATCCTCCTCCCACGGCGTATCGCGGGCCGGGAGCACGCCGAAGCGCGGATGTAGCGACCCGCGGATCGCGGTATGCAGATCGAGGTGCCAACGAGGACCATCGTGGTCGCGATAGAAGCGGGCCACCGCCTGCTCCAGCCGCTGCGCCCGCTGCGTCTCCTTACTGAGCGGAAACTGCCGCCAGCGCTCGCCAAACATCCGGTTCATATCGCTGTGCAGATAGCGCTTATTCGCCCGCAGCGCCGGTGGGTTGCCAACGATCACCAGCAACCGCCAGCGCAGCGGGAGTGCCTCCCGGACCAGTCGCTGCACCAGATGGTCGACTATCTCCACCGGTGCCGTTTCGTTGCCATGAATGGCGCAGGAGAGTACCAGCCCGCGCTCGCAGCGCGCATGCGGCGTCAGCTCGAGGATCCCCTCTCCCAACCAGTGCCAGCGAAAGTGCGCCGTCTCGCCGTGAAAATGGTGGGGCAAACGCCCCGCCAGGGTTAATGCCAGAAAATGTTCCACCGCGCCCCCTTATTGCTGAAATGGATAAACCGAACCGAGCTGCAGGATCTGGGTCAACCGATCCAGCGCGTCACGCCCTTCCCGCAGCAGTTGCGGGTCGGCGAGGTCGGCCTGGGTAAGGCGATCGCGATAGTAGCGATCCACCCAGTCATTGAGGGTGGCAAACAGCGTATCGTTCATCAGGACGTGCGGATTGACCGCCTGATACTCCTCGGCCGTCAACACCACCCGCAGGCGCAGGCACGCCGGACCGCCGCCGTTGGCCATACTCTCGCGCAGATCGAACACCTGTAGCGCGGCGATGGGGTTGTCCCCGGCCAGCAGCTCATTGAGGTATTCCCAGACGCCGGCATGCTCCTGCGCTTCGTGGGGCAGGATCAGCGCCATGCTGCCATCCGCCCTGCTCAGCAGCTGGCTGTTGAACAGATAGGTGGCAACCGCCTCTGCCACCGTGACCCGACTGGCGGGGACCACCAGCGGCGTAAAATCCGGCACCCGCTGTGCCAGCTGCTGGAGAAGCGCGGTCTGGTCGGCAAAGGCCTGCTCATGGCAGAACAGGACCTGACGGTTGCTCACCGCGATAACATCGTTATGAAAAACCCCCGTGTCGATCGCCGTCGGATGCTGGCGGGCGAAGATCAGCTGACGGGGATTGACCTGATTGAGGCGCGCTACCGCCTGGCTGGCCTCAAGGGTTTGCCGCGCCGGATAGCGACGCGGGGCCTCCTCGCTCCCCCGGCGGCGGCCATAGACAAAGAGCTGGACGCCGGGGGCGCCATACTCGCCGCCGAGACGGTTATGGTTCGCCGCCCCTTCGTCGCCAAACCAGGCCGAGGCGGGCAGCGCCGGGTGGATGGCAAATCGCGTGCGGTCGGGGAATATCGCCTGCAGCAGCGCCTCTGTGGTCGGTGCTTCGCTGGCGCGGTGGAATTTATCCTGCAGATTTGCCACCGTCAGGTGCACCAGGCCATCCAGCGAATCGGCGGAGGGACAGACCGTCGCCGCGTTCGCCACCCACATCGCCGAGGCCGAACTTACCGCCGACAGCAGATCCGGATCCTGCTGCGCCGCCCGGGCCACCACCTGCTCATCGCTGCCGCTAAAGCCCAGCTGGCGCAGGAGCGGCACGTTCGGTCGCTCGTGCGGCGGGATCACTGCCTGCGGGTAGCCGGCGTCGGCGAGGGCTTTCATTTTTTTCAGCCCTTGCTTTGCCGCCAGCTGCGGGTTCGACACCCGGTGGCGGTGCCGGGTGGAAGCCTCGTTGCCAAAGGAGAGCCCGGCGTAGTGATGGGTCAGCCCGGGCAGACCGTCAAAGTTGACTTCGCGGGCGGTCATGACGCCTCCCCGGCCAGAAAGTCGAGCCCCGGGTTCAGGCTGGCGGGTAGCGTCAGGGTCGGCGATTCAAGGCTGGCCATCGGCCAGGCGCAATAATCGGCGGCATACCAGGCCCCCGGACGATGGTTACCGGACGCCCCGGTGCCGCCGAACGGCGCGGTACTCGCCGCCCCGGTCAGCGGTTTGTTCCAGTTGACTATCCCTGCCCGCGCCTCGAGCAGCAGTCGATCAAACTTCTCCCGTTCCGGAGAGATTAACCCACAGGAGAGGCCGAAGCGGGTGGCGTTGGCTAAGGCAATCGCCTCCTCGAACGTGTCGTAGCGCCAGACGCCAAGCAGCGGGCCAAACACCTCTTCATCTTCAACATTGGCCACGTCGCTCATGTCGACAATCCCCGGCGTTAGCAGCGACGTTCCGGCCTGCAATAAACGTGGCTCCAGCAGCGTGACCGCGCCAGCGGCGACCCGCTGCAGCCAGGCCTGATGCACTTTCTGCGCGGCCGGTTCAGAGATAAGCCCGCCGAGAAACGGCTGCGGCTCGGCGTCCCACGCCGCCGGGATCAGCCGCTGGCACACCGTCACCAGCCGGGAGAGGAAGGCATCGCCCGCCTCGCCGCGCCGGACCAGCAGACGGCGGGCGCAGGTGCAGCGCTGGCCGGCGGTAATAAAGGCGGACTGGATGGTCAGATGCACCGCGGCATCCACGTCCCGCGGATCGTCGACGATCAGCGGGTTATTGCCGCCCATCTCCAGCGCGAGGATCTTCTGCGGCTGCCCGGCCAGCTGGCGATGCAGATGAAAACCGGTGGTTGAGCTGCCGGTAAACAGCAGCCCGTCGATATCCGCCTGACCGCTGAGCGCCTCGCCGGTTTCCCGACCGCCCTGCACCAGGTTGAGCACCCCGGCGGGCAGGCCGGCCTGCTGCCATAGCTTCACCACCGCTTCGCCGCTGCACGGGGTGAGTTCGCTGGGTTTAAAGACCACAGTATTGCCCGCCAGCAGCGCCGGCACGATGTGCCCGTTCGGCAGATGGCCGGGAAAGTTATAGGGGCCAAACACCGCCAGCACGCCGTGCGGCCGGTGACGCAGCGTGGCGGCACCGTCGGGCAGATCGCTGTGCTGTTCGCCGGTGCGGACGTGGTAGGCCTTCACCGAGATCGCCACCTTGTTGATCATCGCCGTCACTTCCCCGGCCGCCTCCCAGCGCGGCTTTCCGGTCTCGGCGCCGATCATCGCCGTCAGCTCCGCCTTACTGGCCTCCAGCAGGGCGGCAAACTTTTCAACGATCGCCTGACGGGCGGCAAACGGCAGCCGCGCCCAGGCCGGGAACGCCTGGCGGGCAGCCGCCACCGCCTCAGCAACCTGCCCGGCATCCGCCGCTTCGCCCTGCCACACAACCTTCAGGTTAACCGGATCCTGTTTACTGAAACCTGGCCCACGACCGGGCCGCCACTCGCCATTAATCCACAGACTCATGCGGTTTTCTCCTCAGGGATCAGGCGCACCATGCGCACCTGGTCGCCGGCATGACACTTCAGCATATCCAGTTCGCGGGCGCTGAGGGTCAGGGTGTCGCCATCCGGGTCGGCATGCACCAGCAGAGCGCGGAACTGGTGATACTGTTCATTCGCCACCAGGCACAGCGGCCAGTCACCGGGTGGGGTTTCACCGGCCTCGGTGGTCACCAGACGGCTTTTGCGGATCGCCCGCACCCTGTCGATGTCGCACTCCAGAGTCGGGCCGCCGTCGAAAATATCGATGTAGTTCAGGTAGCGGAACCCCTCTTTCTCCAGCACCGTCCGGGCCGGGGCGGTCTGCGGATGAACCTTGCCGATCACCGCCTGCGCCTCAGGGGAAAGGAAATCGATATACAGCGGATGCTTGGGCATCAGGGCGGCAATGAAAGCCTTCTGTCCGGTGCCGCACAGGTAGTCGGCGCGGGAAAACTCCATGGCGAAAAAGCGTTTGCCCAGGCTCTCCCAGAACGGCGAGTAGCCCTGCTCGTCAATCACCCCGCGCATCTCGGCGACCACCTTCTCATTGAAGCGCTCGCGAAAGGCGGCCATAAATAAGAAGCGCGATTTCGACAGCAGATAGCCATTGCCCTCTTTGCGCCACTGCGGGTCGAGGAACAGGGTACACAGCTCACTGCTGCCGGTATGGTCGTTGCTGAGAAACAGCGTCGGCAACGCCTGATAGACGTTGAGCTCCTTCGAGGCATGGACCTGGGTGCCGACCCGGTAGTTATACCAGGGATCGTTGAGCCCCACCGCCACCTCGATCGCGCAGATGCCCACCACCGCGCCGCTTTCGCTCTCCTCCAGCACAAAGACATAGCCCTGCTCGCTTTTCGGTAGCTCGCCGCGCCAGGTCTGCTGCGAGCGGGCGATCCGCGCCGCGAGGGTCGCTTCATCCACCGGCAGCGAGGTCAGCCCGCCGCCGGTCTCCGCTGCCAGCTTCAGCAGCCCGGGCAAATCGCCCGGCTCCACCGGTCGAATAACCATCATGATGAGACTCCTGCCACGAAACGCGCGCAGGCCCGCTCGACGCGATCCAGCCCGCTATTCACCTCTTCTTCACTGACGTTCAGCGCCGGCGCAAAACGCACCACATTAGCGCCGGCGATCAGGATCATCACCCCCTCTTCCGCCGCCAGGTTGCTGAGCGTTTTCGCCTTCCCGGCCCAGGCGTCGTTCAGTACGCAGCCGAGCAGCAGTCCCAGGCCGCGGATCTCCTTGAACAGACCATAGTGGGCGTTGATCGCCTGCAGACGCTCGCAAAACCACTGGTGGCGCTGTCTGACGCCGGAGAGGACTTCCGGGGTGTTGACGATCGACAGCAGCTCGCCGGCCACCGCCCCGGCCAGCGGGTTGCCGCCGTAGGTGGTGCCGTGGGTACCGACGGTCATCACGCTGGCGCAGGCCTCTGTCGCCAGCAGCGCGCCGATAGGGAAACCGCCGCCCAGCGCTTTGGCGGTGGTCAGCACATCGGGCGTCACGCCGTAGTGCATATAGGCATACAGCTCGCCGGTGCGCCCGACCCCGGTCTGCACTTCATCGAAAATCAGCAGAGCGTTGTGCTGGTCGCAAAGCTGGCGCAGGCCGCGTAAAAACTCGCCGCTGGCCGGCACCACGCCCCCTTCGCCCTGCACCGGCTCGACGATCACCGCGCAGGTTTGGTCATTGATTAAGGCCTTTGCCGACTCGAGATCGTTAAACACCGCATGCTGGATCTGTGGCGGCAGCGGGGCAAAATCCCGGGAGTAGGCCGGCTGACCGCCCGCCGAAACGGTGAACAGCGTCCGCCCGTGGAAGGCGTTCTGGAAAGCGACGATGCCGCTTTTCTCACTGCCAAAGCGATCGTGGGCATATTTACGCGCCAGCTTGAGCGCCGCCTCATTGGCCTCAGCGCCGGAGTTACAGAAGAAGACCCGGTCGGCGAAGGTGGCATCGATAAGCATTTTGGCCAGACGCAGGATCGGCTCATTGGTGTAGCCGTTGCCGGTATGCCAGAATTTGCTGGCCTGGTCAGTCAGGGCTTGCACCAGACGCGGATGGGCGTGCCCCAGCGCGTTCACGGCGATGCCGCCGGCAAAATCGATATACTCTTTGCCCTGCTGATCCCACAGCCGCGACCCGGCGCCCCGCACCGGAATAAACGCCGCTGGCGCGTAGACCGGCATCATCCATTCATCAAAGTGGTTACGCGTAATTGACTGAGACATATCGACCTCTTCCGGTAAATTAAAAGTAGCAATAATGTTAATAAATATGAGTTATTACGCTGTAAATGTAGATTGCACGGTTCGTGCCAGCCAGCGATAAAAATGCATAAACCGGTTGAGATAACGCAGAATCAAGGAGTTACAGCCGAACGCTATTCACATAAAATGCATATTTAGTGAATAAGTATCCGATAAAGGGGGATAAACAGTGATTAAAGAAGATAAGTTATGCAACGGTAAGATATAATTCTGTAATTGTGATCCTCTGCGAAATTTATCGTAGATATTTGCCCTTTTTTGGCGCGGCATGCCCGTAAAAGGGGCAACCACGGCACGCTCATGCGCAGCGATTGGCAGAATGACGCATCCGGTGGCAGCCAGCCAGGCGAATTTCTGCTACCATCCCTGCACTATTCACCTTGCACAGTGGCAGCGACTA
>OKIZ01000016.1_pt1 | contig 119200 bp, 105 predicted proteins | sample 1610951 | NCBI WGS metagenome assembly OKIZ01 (sample SAMN04436700, study PRJEB24849) | human gut metagenome | biome: human gut; feature: NICU; material: stool | host: Homo sapiens | place: USA: Saint Louis, MO | collected 2010-07-22 | reverse complement strand
AGTCGTGGCTAACGGTATTGGCTTCGATATACGCAAAATTAATGTCTTCGCCGAGACCCGGACGTTGTGACAAATGCACAAATCCCTGATCATCCATCGGGTCGACAATGCTGTTGAGATAGGCCGCCGGTTCATCGTAGTCGAGGAACGGATGCAGCAGGCCGCGCTCATACCAACGGCAGTTACGGATCGCGCCGACCACCGCCAGGCTTGCCGCGCCGTTGCCGTGGACTTCGCAATCCATGCCGAAAGATTCCGCCAGCGCCGCCACCTTCATGGTCGGGGTAATGCCCCCCACGCCGTTAGCGCCGGCGCGCAGAATGTCGCAGGCTCCGGCTTTCACCCATTCGGCGCGCATGTGGTGCTTGCCGCCGAAGCTCTCCGGCCCGACGATGGGAATCGACAAGTTTTCCGCCAGCCACGCGTAGGAGGACATCGAATCCTCCTCCATCGGCTCTTCAAACCAGGCGAAATTGAGTTTTTCCAGCGCTTTGCCGATCCACAGCGCCTCGGCGCGGCTGTACCAGTGATAGCCATCAATCATCAGGTCAATATCCGGCCCTACCGCTTCGCGCACCGCCGCGCAGGCTTTAATATCCATTTTGGGATTGGGCGCAAAAGAGATTGGCGGCATCCAGGTGTGCAGTTTGATGGCCTTGTAGCCGCGGGCGACCAGCTTTTCGGCAAAGGCGGCATACTCTTCCGGGGTCGACAGGCCGCCCGGTAGATCGTCGCCGCACATGGTGCTACCGTAAGCCGGGACGGTGTCGCGATAGCCGCCGAGCAGCTTGTAGACCGGCATCCTGAGGCTGCGGCCAATCAGGTCCCACAGCGCCTGTTCAACAAACGACAGCGCGCGCTCCGTTAGCTGATGTGCGCTGCCGCGCTGCCAGTGGTTAAGATCCTGCCAGATACGCTCGCGGTTAAAAGGGTCCTGCCCCACCAGCACTTTACGAAAAAAAGTATTCACCACGAACGGGCGCACGACTTCCGGAGGCGCAAACGAAAAACCCTGCGCCCCATCATCAGCGGTGATGGTCAGCATCGCCATTTTGGCCATGCTTTCAGCCCCCGGATGGGAGTGCCCGGCGCTGTCGGAAACCCGACGAGTGGTATACTGGAAAACGGTGACATTCACAGATTCAATTTTCATGCTCAATCCTTATCACGGCCAAATCCGATCGACAGAGGCAAATCGGCAAAGCGGTTTCACATTATTGAAAATACGTTTCAATATATAATCTAAGCACAATTACGTAGCAGTGCCTCGGACAAACACCGCTAAGCAAGGCCATAAATTTGGGCATTGGCACAACAAGACGTGACTGTTTTCACAAAAGATGAGCGAAATGTGAGGCGGATCGGCATGGAGAAAAAAGGGCGTGAGCGCAGAAAAGAGAGTGACCGACCGTGTACATCCCGGGATTTTCTGCGCTCACGAAAGCGTAAGTTATGCGACCGCCGCTGGCTCGGCGTTAAGCGCTTCCAGCAGTTCAGGTAAGGTTTGATAGCGGCCGACAGCGGCCTGATAGCGCCCCTGTCGGCTATCTTCGGCGACAACCACCGTTGGAATGCCAGCGGCCTGAGCCGCGCAAAAACCGTTGTAACTGTCTTCAATCACCAGGCACTGGCTGGCGTTGAGATTGAGCTTGCGCAGCGTCGTCAGGTACACCGCCGGGTGCGGTTTGCCGCGTGGTTCATCATCCGCGCTGCAAACCACGTCGAAAAAGTGCCAGAGCGAGAGCTTGTTCAGCACAGCGGCAATAACCTGGCGGGATGATGACGTGGCGAGCGCAATTTGATAGCCCGCCTCGCGAAAATAGCGTAACGCCTCATGCACGCCGTGCATCGGCTCGCCTTCGGTGGCGATCAGGCCGGTAATACGCTGCAATATCGCGGCTTCAAGCCGCTGCGGGTCGAGATCAAGCTGAAAATAGCGGCACCAGGTGCCGGCGATTTCGTCGAGGCGTTTGCCTTTGGTCAGGGTTTCACACTCATCCACGCTCGCCGTTGCCCCCCACTGCGCGAGGGCGTCAATCTGCGCCTGGCGCCACAGCGCCTCGGAATCAATAATCACGCCATCCATGTCAAAAATAACCGCCTGCATACTCATTCGTTCACCTCATTAAGGCTGGCATGCGCTTCATGCCAGCCGCATCACCTAAGAGAATTCAACCTGCTCGCGGGCGGTTGCTTCCTTATGGGAGAACCCCGGTTGCTCCACGCGGATAAAGGCGCAGAGGAAAAAGGCCACCACGTACAATGCGGTGTAGGCAATCACCACCCCGATGGTGCTGAAGAACGGCAGCAACACCACGGCAATCGCCGGCGCGAGAAAGTTCGACATCCCCGCCGACAGGTTATAGACCGAAATCGCCGCGCCTTTGTGCTTCGGCTCCAGCGCCGGGAACACGGCGGCCAGCGGCACGAAGGCGGCGACAAAGATCCCTAGGGCGATAGCGGGGATCAGCGCCATCGCAAAGCTATGGCCAAAGTGCTGAGGGATGTAGTAAAACGCCAGGCTGGAGAGCGCCATCCCGATGCAGCCGAACCAGCGCACCACCTTCATCCAGCCCAGTTTTTCCCCCAGGATCCCCCACAGCACGTTAGAGAAAATGGTGGTGAAGAAGAAGACTGCCCATACCTGGAGCCATTCTGAAGTGGTGAAGCCCAGCTCATCGACAAACATCATCGGCATAATGACCGCAAAACCGAACAGCGAAAGGGTATTGATAATCCTGACCATGCTCGACAGCAGAATATTGCGGTTGGTATAGAGCAGCGTCGCGGCGCGTCCCAGCTCGGAAAATTTCTGGCGAGTGGTGAGATTCTGCATATGCTGCGGCGTTTGAATATGGCGCAGGGAAGCCAGGGCAATCACGCCTCCGGTGACGCAGAAGGCCAGCGCCAGCCATAAAGTCCCCAGTTCGCCAATGTGCGGAATGGTGAAGCTCGGAATATAGCTGCCGAACACGCCGATGCCGATGGAATAGACCGCCCAGAACCAACCGATGGCCGAGCTGGCATTGTCGCTTTTGACGTTATGGACAATCGCCACGATAAACGAGTAGAGGAACAGCGGATAGGCGAAGCCGCGGATGCCGTAGAAAATCAGGATCAGCGCATAGTTGGCGTGACCGAGGCCGAAAACGAGGAACAGCACGTGGAACACGCACCACAGTACGAAGCCAATCATCATCGTTTTCAGCGGGGTGATAATTTCCGCCACCACGCCGGAAATCCACGCCGACAGCGCGGCGGCCAGGCCGTAGAGGGTAAAGGCAAAGGAGGCCTCCGCCGGAGAGAAGCCGAGCGCTTTGATATAGTGCGACAGAAAGGCTAATTCAAAACCGTCGCCGGTCATAAATACGGCAATGGCGATGTATCCCCAGAGCAGGTTCAGGGGTAAACCGAGCCACTGTTTATTATTGATAGACATAATGACCTCGTTTTCAGGGTACAGGGTGGCCGCTCCGCGATGTGCAACGAAGCGGCTGTTATGATGAAAATCAGTGCTGCCGGTAATTCAGATCGTTTAAATACAGGTCTTTAAACTGCGCGTAGCGTTGCATCAGGGTGTGGTGGCGAACGGGATCCGCACGCCAGGTCTGCCAGACTTCCGGTTTTTCACACACCGCGGCAATCGGTTTGCCCGCCGCCAGGCAGGCCAGCCGCGCCGCGCCCAGCGCGCCGCCGGTCTCTCCCCCTTTATGGGTCACCACCGGCATAGCGAGAATGTCGGCCAGCAGCTGGGCCCAGAAAGGACTGCGGGCGCCGCCGCCCACCAGCGAGCACTGCGCGATCGGCGTACCGCTCTCTTTCAACGCCTGCAGGCCGTCGTTGATACCGAAGCTCACCCCTTCCAGCACCGCGTAGCCAAGCTGAGCACGCAGGCTGGCGTGGGTCATGCCCCAGAACATGCCGCGCGCGTCAGGATCGTTATGCGGGGTACGTTCGCCGGAGAGATAGGGCAGGAAGAACGGGGCGCGGGCTTTCTCCTCCTCGCTGAGCTCGGCAATTTCCGCCAGCAGCGCCACCTCCGTGGTGCCGGTCAGGCGGCAGAACCACTGCAAACAGCTGGCGGCGCTCAGCATGACGCTCATCTGGTGCCACAGGTTCGGCAGCACGTGACAAAACGCATGTACCGCCGACTGCGGCGCCGGACGATAGGCGTCGGTCACCACAAACAGCACCCCGGAGGTGCCGAGCGAAATAAACGCATCCCCCGGCGAGACCGCGCCGACGCCAATGGCGCTAACCGCGTTATCCCCCCCGCCCCCGGCCACCACCACCGAGGCGTTCAGCCCCCAGCGCGCCGCCACCTGCGGATCAAGGGTGGCGGAAACCTCGCAGCCTTCGACCAGTGTCGGCATGTGGCTGCGCGACAGGCCGCACTTGTCCAGCAGAGCGTCGGACCAGTCGCGCTTCGCCACGTCCAGCCACAGCGTCCCGGCGGCGTCCGACATGTCGGAGACTTTCTTCCCGGTCATCCGATAGCGCAGATAATCCTTCGGCAGAAGCACCGTGGCGGTGCGCTGAAAGTGTTGCGGCTCATGACGGCGCACCCACAGCAGCTTCGGCGCGGTAAAGCCCGGCATCGCCAGGTTGCCCGCCACCTGATGCAGCTCCGGCGCCATCGCCTCCAGCTCGGCGCACTCTGCGGCGCAGCGGGTGTCGTTCCACAGAATGGCCGGACGGATCGTCTCCCCCTCTTCATCCAGCAACACCGCGCCGTGCATCTGTCCGGAGAGGCCAATCGCCTTGATGGCCGGCCAGTGCTGCGCGCATTTTTCCCGTAGCGTGCTCATCAGGTACTCCGTCGCCTCCCACCATAGCTCCGGTGATTGTTCTGACCAGTGCGGATGGGGCCGCTGAATGCTCAGCGGCGCGCTATGGCTGGCGATAACCTCATAGTTCTCATCAATGACCAGCGCTTTGACTTCCGATGTGCCGAGATCGATACCCAGATACATAGCCACCTCTTATTTAATCAGCGTGTAAACGGCGGCGACTTTCTCGCGCATCAGCGCCAGAAAATCCGCGTTGTTGGCGAGGTCACCAAACAGGGCTTTATCGCGGGCATAGACAGCCACCGGATCCTGAGCCTCATACATCTCATGCACCGCCTGCGCATCCAGGATGCCGTCCTGGTACTGATAGGGCAGCGTTCCCTTATGCCACTGCTCCATAAAGACGAAGAACAGCGCCGGCAGCATGGCGGTCGCCTCAGGGCGGACGCCGCGCTGATAGCACTCCTGCAGCGTGGGGGCGATCATCGCCGGAATTTTCGAGAAGCCGTCGGCGGCGACGCGCTGGTTGGTGTCCTGGATATAGGGGTTGGTAAAGCGCTTAAGCACCACATCCCGGTAGGTGGGCAGATCAATGCCGTTATCGCCGAGGCAGGGAATGACATCCTCCGTGACGTAGCGGTCGGCAATGGCGTAGATAACATCGGTCAGCGTGCTTTCATGAATATACTGCTGGCCAATTAAGGTTCCCGCCCAGGCAATGCAGCTGTGCGACGCGTTCAGAATGCGGATTTTCGCCTCTTCATACGGGATGACCGACTCGACCATCTCCACGCCGACCGCTTCCAGGTTCGGGCGGGCATCACGGAAGTGGTTCTCCACCACCCACTGGATAAAGGTCTCCCCCATCACCGGCGCTTTGTCATCAATCCCGGTTTGCGCTTTGATACGGGCCGGCAGATCGGCCGCCGGACGCGGGGTGATGCGGTCCACCATGGTGTTCGGACAGGTGGTATTGGCCGCCATCCAGTCAATCACCGCCTGTTTGCCGGTGAGCTGCAGGAACTCGACCATGCCGTCGTGGAAACGCTCGCCGTTGTGGCGCACATTGTCGCAGTTGAGCAGGGTCAGCGGCCCGGCGTCGTCGGCCATGCGCTTCTCCAGGATCCGCGCGAGGGTGCCATAAATAGTTTTGCACTCGCCTTGCAGGTCGGCCTGCAGATCGGGGTTACTGGTTTCCAGCTGATGGCGGGTGTTCAGGTAGTACCCCCCTTCCGTCACAGTAAAGGCGATAACTTTGGTCTGCGGGTTCGCCCCTTCGTTAATCAGCGGCTGCAGCCCGGCCTGCCACGGCAGCAATTTCTGGATAGAAGTAATTTCTTCATATTCGCGCTCCCCTTCCGGGCTGACGGTCTCCAGGACGTAACGTCCTCCCTGCGCCGCTAGCGCCTGCACCACCTGCTCGGCGTCGTTACGAATATTTCCTGCCGCGATGTGCCAGCGCTTATCCCCGGACGCTATCAGACGATGCAGATACCACGCCTGATGCGCGCGATGAAAAGAACCCAGACCGATATGAAGCCATGTGAATTGATTGTTCATGTTCTGTTCTCCTTGAGTTGATGGCGCCACTGTAATTGATCATTTGACCAAAATAAGAGCCACGGATCACAAAAGAACAATTACCCAATTAAATTACAAATGACCAATAAAGAGCAAAAGCTTGCCAGTTATGCCAACCACGGCGAGAATGCGGGTATTCGCCGGGCCAATTGCGAGCCCTGGTCAGCAACTTAGGGCGGGAAACCATGAGTAAAGAAGACGATATCCGGTTGGATCAGAAGGTGCGTGCCGCATGGATGTACTACATCGCCGGTCAGAATCAGAGCGAGATCGCCAGCCAGCTGGGCACCTCCAGACCGGTGGTGCAACGGCTGATCGCCGCTGCGAAAGAAGAAGGGATAGTGTCGATTAATTTGCACCATCCGGTAGCAAACTGCCTCGATTATGCGCAGTTGCTGCAGGAAAAGTATCGATTGATCGAGTGCAATGTGGTCCCCGCCTTTAGCGAAGAAAGCACCCTCGACAGCGTGTCGTTTGGCTGCTATCAGCTGATGGCTCGCTATCTGCAGGATGATAAGGAGAAAATCATCGGCCTGGGCTCGGGCCTGACCCTGAAAAAAGCGCTGCAGCGCATCGATTTTGACAGCCTGAATACCCGCTGCGTGGCGCTGATCAGCGCCATGAACGCCGACGGGCAGTGCAATTATTACGATGACGTGCCCCTGCTGCTGACCCGCAAAATTAAGGCCAAGTACTATCAGTGGCCGGCGCCGCGCTACGCCCAGAGCGCGGAGGAGCATGAGATGTGGTGCACCAACCGCTTATTCCGCAGCGTCTCCGGCGTCGCACAAGAGGCGGACGTGATTTTTGTCGGCATTGGTCCCCTGGGCACGCAAAGTCCGATCTTTAAAGACGGGTTTATCAATCAGGCGCAAATGGATGAGCTGACCGCGCGCGGCGGCATCGGAGAGATCCTCGGACGGTTTATCGATGCGGAAGGCCACGTGGTAGACAGCGAGATCAACCGCATGATCACCAGCTATGATATCCGTCAGAACCACTGCCCGCGTATTGCCGCGGCCTGTGGAGAATACAAACGACCGGCGATCCTGGCGGCCCTTAAAGGCGGCTGGATCAATGGTCTGGTGACCGATGAACATACCGCCCGCTGGCTGCTGACGCGGTAACGGCGCGGCCTGAAGGCGCATACACAACGGTAACCCCGGTGCGCGTCGCGCCACCGGGGATCCCAACGATACTCGTGCTTATCAGGCGATAGTCACTTTCCCGTCAAGGTAGACGTCCTGCACGGCATTGATCAGCTTCACGCCGTCAGCCATCGATTTCTTAAACGCTTTGCGACCAAGGATCAGCCCCATACCGCCGGCGCGTTTATTGATCACCGCTGTGCGCACCGCGTCGGCAAGGTCGGTCTCCCCGCCCGCCGCGCCGCCGGAGTTAATCAGCCCGGCGCGGCCCATATAGCAGTTGGCCAGCTGGTAGCGCACCAGATCGATGGGGTTATCGCTGGTCAGTTTGCTGTACACCCGATCGTCGGTATAGCCGAAGTTAACCGCTTTGTAGCCGCCGTTATTCTCCGCCATTTTTTGCTTAACGATATCGGCGCCGATGGTGGCCGCCAGGTGGTTGGCCTGACCGGTCAGGTCCGCGGAGACATGATAGTCGACGCCATCTTTCTTGAACGCCGAATTGCGCAGATAGGCCCACAGCACGGTGACCAGGCCCAGCTCATGGGCCCGCTCAAAGGCGGCGGAAATCTCTTCTATCTGACGACGCGATTGTTCCGAGCCGAAATAGATCGTCGCTCCCACGGCCACCGCCCCCATATTGAACGCCTGCTCAACGCTGGCGTAGAGGGTCTGGTCGTATTCGGTGGGGTAGCTCAGCGTTTCGTTATGGTTGAGCTTCACCAGGAAAGGGATGCGATGCGCGTAGCGGCGCGACACCGAGGCCAGCACGCCGTAGGTCGACGCCACGCAGTTACAGCCGGCTTCGATCGCCAGCTCGACGATATTTTTCGGATCAAAGTACAGCGGGTTGGCGGCGAAGGAGGCGCCCGCCGAGTGCTCCACGCCCTGGTCAACCGGCAGAATGGAAAGGTAGCCGGTTCCCCCCAGGCGTCCGGTATTGTACAGGGTCTGCATATTGCGTAGCACCGCCGGTGGTCGGTTATTATCCACCATCACCCGATCAACATAATCTGCCCCAGGCAGATACAGCTGGTCGGCCGGAATGGTTATACAACGGTGCTGCAACAGGCTCTCGGCATCTTTGCCCAGCAACTGCGTAATATCAGTCATAGCAATCTCCCGTAAGGCCGGCCGAAGCCGGCATGCATTATCCCAACCCAATTTTTTTGGGCAGGTTAAGCCTGGTACCGACTTAGCCTATTTTCCAGCCGGGGGGCCATTTTTTCAGGAGATTCTGCTGTCCCGTTGCGCTGCCATTTACCACCAGGCGTGGAAATGGTGCACCGGCCCGATGCCGTGGCCCACTTCCAGAGAGTCGGCCTGCGCCAGGGCCGCCGACAGCCAGGCCTTCGCCTCGGCGACGGTGGCCGCCCAGTCCGCATGACGGGGGCGCAGCGCCGCCAGCGCGGCGGAGAGCGTGCAGCCGGTGCCGTGGGTATTTTTGGTCTGCACGCGAGGCGTGGTAAACCGCTGTTCCCCTTCGCGGGTGAAGAGCCAGTCCGGGCTTTCGGCGTCGTCGAGATGGCCGCCCTTCATTAATACCGCGCCGCAGCCCAGCGCCAGCAACGCCCGCCCCTGCTCCAGCATCTCGCGCTCGGTGCGCGCATGGGGGGCATCGAGTAGCGCGGCCGCTTCCGGCAGGTTCGGGGTGATCAATGACACCTGCGGCAACAATCGTTGACGCAGGGTCTCCACCGCCGAGGCCGACAGCAGCGGATCGCCGCTTTTCGCCAGCATGACGGTATCCAGCACCACGTTGGCCACCCGGTAGCGCGCCAGCCGCTCGGCCACGGCTTCCACAATATCGGTCTCCGCCAGCATGCCGATTTTGGTGGTATCGATACGCACATCGCCGAACACCGAGTCGAGCTGCGCGGCCACAAAATCCGGTTCGATGCGATAGACCGACTGCACACCGCGGGTATTCTGCGCCACCAGGGCGGTGATCACCGAGCAGCCATAGGCCCCCAGCGCGGAGAAGGTTTTCAGATCGGCCTGGATACCGGCCCCACCGCTGGGATCGGTGCCGGCGATGGTCAGGGCGTTGATGCGTTTCATCCCTGCACCTCCTGATACAGCGCGTCGAGAAACGCCGGAATAAAGCTGCCAGGGCCTCCCTGACGGGCGGCGATCTCCCCGGCCTGCTTCATCAGCCCGCAGGCGGTGGCCACGTTTTCCAGCCGGTCTCCCGGCAGCGCCGCGCTCGCCGCCACCACCGCCGACAGCGCGCAGCCGGTGCCCACCACCCGGGTCATCAGCGGATTCCCCCCCACCACGCTGAGCACCCGCTCGCCGTCGGTGACGTAGTCCACCTCGCCAGTGACCGCCACCACGGTAGCCAGCCGACGAGCCAGCGCCTGGGCCGCCGGCAGCGCCGCGGCGGCCGTATCGGTGGTATCCACCCCGCGCCCGCCGGCGCTCATCCCGGCCAGCGCCAGAATTTCAGAGGCATTGCCGCGAATGGCCGCCGGCTGGAGGGCCAGCAGCTCATGACAAAAGGCCGTGCGCACGGTCAGGGCGCCGACCGCCACCGGATCCAGCGTCCAGGGCCTGCCGGCCTGACGGGCGTGCTCCACCGCGGCGCGCATCGCCACGGCGCGATCTTCGGTCAGGGTACCGACGTTAATTAACAGCGCATCGGCGATAGCGGCAAACTGCGCAGCTTCGCGGGGATCGATCACCATCGCCGGCGAGGCGCCGACGGCCAGCAGAACATTGGCGGTAAAGGTCTGCACCACGTCATTGGTCATGCAGTGCACAAGGGGGGAATGGGCGCGCAGCAGATGGCGCAGGTGCGCGACAGGCGCGGGATTCAGCAGCTCAGGCATGGTTTGCTCCCGCCAGACGAGGTAGAAGCAATGACCCTGCGGTCTCTGACTTCCCTACGCTGGCATTATCCAGATCAGGTGGTACGGGTATTTCTCAGCCTTCAACGAAGAAGGGCACCCCGAGTCATCGTTACAATAAACTTCCGTAATTCTGCCAGCTTAAGGCAAGTAGCTTGTTAGCACAAGCCTCCCGCAGGGTCATTGCTTCTCCCTCGTCTGGCGGGATACGCATTATCACAGTTTTATCTCACTTTTATCACAGCATATGTGACACCTAACGCAATTAATTTACAATTCGTAACTCATTGATTTTGATCTCACATTTTCTACAGCTCAGTTGTATGTGATAAAAGGGCTTGAAGATAGATATAAAAAATGATCTTATATACACAGAAGTCCTAAATTGGTTTCATAGGGCTTTTAAAGACGGTTAAATAATCTGCATGACAGGGATTGCATAGTCGGAAGGCTCACCCAGCTAATTAGATGTCCAGAGAAATGCTAAATATGCTAGACGCATGATGTGTTTTTCTGTGTAACATGGTTATCATGGGGGTTAGTATGACGCGCTATTACAGAATGCATGCCCCTAGAAAGCCGGAATGTGCCAACGTTCCCGCCATAATTACAATGCTCGATTAGATAACGCAGCCTGATATTTTTTATCAGGAGCACAATATGCGGGTCTGGATTCTCCGATTGACCTTCGAGACAGGTCTTGTTTACGTGAAAGGTATAGCAACGATTCTAGCTAGTTCCTGTATATCTGTAGCGTACTCAAAACATCCCCCAAAACGCTCTCAGAGAGTCTATAGGCAGCCTTAGGATAATAGGGAATACCTTTTCTTATTTTTATCATTGAATTGATTACAGATCCTCCTGTTAACTCCCTTCCTATAGACGCAGCATAGCTGCACACATAATACATATTACGCAGAAAAGATGGATGCTTTTGCTCAAGATAGACGAATGGCCTCCAGCCATGAGGATAGATTGTTGCGTATGGGGGTGCGGGGGCTTGCCCCTGCGTTGCCCTTGACCTTCGCCATTCATTCTTTCATTCAAACACCCCATACCACACCCACCAAGTGAATTACACCAGATGAAAACCTCTCTCAACAACTCCCCCTACCCCCTCTTTTTACCTAAAAATAGTGAAAATAAATTCCCTTATAAAACATGCACATGAAAAATAAATAAAAAAGAAGTTGTACAGAGGGGGTACTTTCAGAGTGTATATACATGAGGGCATGGAAAAAGGTGTAAATCATCTAGGGGTTTAAAGGAAATTAATTAGGAAACAATAGATGTTGTACAAACTCACGTTTAAGAGTGGTTATATAGTATGGGGATGTAAATTATCTGGAAATTACTTAGAAAGCCATTAAACAAAACGTTGTATGGAAAAGTGTTATTAGTATAGGCCTTCTTAATCTCGTATAGCCGCTCTGACGAGCAACACCTGTTTTGTCTTTTTGGAAGCTGATGAAGCAACCCTAGTTGCTGAATAGCTTTCCAGCGTCTGCGCCGCAGGCATTCTGTTATCTCTTTATTATTTAATATTGATTTAATTAATATAATAGGAGGACATATTGTCCTTACTACCCCGGACATATTGTCCTTAGTCACTGTAAACAGGCATGGCCTAATATAATTATAATAACAAAAGGTACATCATTAATGATTGTTAAGTGTGAAGATGTTTTTGTAGACTCTCTTACAGGCGAGATTATTAACCCTTTAGATTACTGTCTACCAGAAGGTTACGATGTGTCACCAGCTGTGACAGAGGCTTTAACTGGCCTCCCTTTGAAAGGGACTTATACTACTACTGGCGAAATTAAAAAGGGTAAAGGGCGTAAGCCTAAAGTGCTTGTCAACACGTATTGCTCCCTCTTCCAAAACCTTGAGCGTAAAGATGTTAGAACTACTACTGGCGAAATTAAATCAGTAGCCATTCTACCGTCAGTCATTGATGATGTAGTGACAGGGGCGTTACGCTTGAATGAGGGAGGAGACAACACAACGGTCCCACGTAATCAGCTCCTTTTTGTTCTTGCCCACTTAGAAACTCTGTCAGTAGAAAGCATCCAAAGTCTGTTCACTGCTAAGCGTGAGCTTAAAGGTGATGCTGCTCCGGGTATCAGCTATTGCCGCTACATCTTGCGTAAATGTGAAAGCGTCATTAACAGCCTGTCATATCATATTGAACGCGGTAACTTCTCTCAGCGTACATCATTTGATTTCGCTCAGGATGCTAAGGATTATGAAAAGTATGGATGCGTGCCCTCTTGTGTAATTTCTCCAGCTCCATTTACTAAAGGGGATAAAGAGATAATTCGTAAACTTGCTATTGAAGGGAAGCTCATAGAAGCGGATAAGTATGTTAAAGCAGTATCTGATGCACAGGATAAACTGATGAAGAAGTTCTCCGCTCCAACATTAAAACAGATTGAAGCTGAGATGAATGCTGAGTTTCCGTATGACCCATACATTAGGCAATATTAATTAATACTATCATCAATAATAAGGAAAAAGAAAAGATGAAAATTATTCCCCTCATGAAAGCGCTGCGTGCTCCTTCCGGGAGCGTCCCCATGTCTGAGCTTATGGCCCACTTAAATATCTCCAGAGAGCATTTAATGGTCGATATTAAATGGGCTTTCATCAATCGCCTGTTTGATATGTACATCAATAACGATGATGAACTGGTATACACCCTCCTCCCGGAAGGTGAATTCCTCCGTAACGCGTAAGGAAATCAACATGCACTTAAAGTTTCCTCAAATCCTGTTCGATACAATGGCTAAAGAAGCTCACGACAAAGGAACCAGTGTAGCTGCTTTGATTGTAAATCTCCTGATGCAACATTATAAACTAACCAAATAACATTTCTTCCTAATACAAATAACAATAAAAGGAAATCAATATGTCTTACATCCCTCGTTCAATCTCTGTAGGCGACATTATCCCAACCAACAACTGCGGCGACATTCGTATTGTTGAATACAAGAATGCTAAACACATCACTGTTGAATTTCTTAATACTGGCTCTCTCAAGGTAGTTAAAGCTTCATCCATTAAAGCGGGTAAAGTAGAGGATAAGATGAAGCCCACCTTTATGGGAGTTGGTTGTATCGGAGAAGGGAATCATCCTACACGCATTAACGGAAAGGTTACTCGTGAATACTCTGCATGGTCTAATATGATTCGGCGGGTATATGGGAATCACCCTAAGTATGCCTCCTACAAAGATTGCACAGTTCATCCTCTGTGGCTCAACTTCTCTACCTTCTGCGATACGCTTCCTCAATTGATTGGGTATGCTGAATGGAAGCCTAATGAGAAAGAGATGAGCCTCGACAAAGATGTTTTGTTTATCGGGAACAGAGTGTATGGCCCATTCACTTGTATGTTTGTTGATGCGTCCCTCAATTCATTAGAGAGTAACATCCGCCGCTGGCGTAAAGAGCACGCTGATAAAGTGGAAGGGGAGGCTAAATAATGGAGCCGCTCATCTTCTTGATTGCAACAACATGTTTCATCATAGGCACCCTGTGGCCTTAACAGAATAACAGCAGCCTAGCCGCAGATAGCTCTGCCCGGTGATGGGTGTGCAAGGGTTTGGTCGCCTGAGCACATCCGGCTGTTTCTACACGGGGGAGAGGAAATATAGATTACTTCCGTACTGCCATTCGGAGTAGTCGCCCTTCTGACTTCCTCTTCCCCACCTTCTCCAATACACCTTTGATTCCTTTAATATGAAAATAAAAAATAAATATGTTCAATTCATTTACGACTTAATCACCTTAGCCTGGCTTGACTGGAAGATCATCGCATACATCCTTTCTGTCAGCGCTATAGGGAAATTTCTTATAGGATTTATACTATGACCTTCACTTACACCCGCCCCACTTCCGAACACTTAACTAAATCGCGTCAAGCTTCCGCTGAGAAATATCAGCAGGCTGTACGCCCTATTGTGGAAGAACTGCTCACCTTTGGCTATGGCTATCAGGCCTTGTCAAATGTTCTTAATGCCCGTGGTATTTTCACCCCGCAAGGCAAGCCATTTAATAAAGAGAACGTTCGCTATTTGCTTTCTGTTCTGGAGCTGTCCACGGCAAATCAATAATACAGGAGGGGGAATGAATACTGATGCATCACTGAAGCGCTTGCAAATAAGAGTGCCCCCGGCAATGCGTGAGCCTCTGAAAGAACATTGCAAGCAGATAGATAAAAGCCCAAATGAAATCATCCTCAGCCTTCTCAAAAGATATTTAGAACACACAGGAGCCTTTGATAATGAATGAACTGGTAAAACTCACTGCTGATGTAGAACACCTCCTCGCTTCCAGAGTTGATTACTCAGGCGTCAATGCTAAGCGCTCCCCTAATAATCCAGATGATGCTCGCTCAAGAGCAGCAAGGCAATGTCCCAATAGACAGAGCTTGCCTGAGCACAAGAAAAGCTATCATACCCAATACGCATATAATGAATTCATGCCATTTGAATATGCAGACTAACCCCCCCTCAGAATACCCCCTAGAAGCTCCTGTATCGCATTCTGAGAGGACTTCCCCCTTAAGACGATAAATCGGATAACATACTTAATAAAAGGCTCCAGATGAATTATACAGAACATGGCATTAAACTACTAAATGAAGAAGAAGCAGCTAAGCATTCCCCCTTTGGCATTGCTTATGCCCTTTCAACTAAATATCCCCTAATGGACAGCAAGCATTGTCAGAGAATCAGTGAAGCATTATTCCTCACTGGCATTGAAACATCATTGTATGAGCGCCGCTATTGCTCCCCATTGAACGCTGTAGCTTCTGACATACATTTTACAGCTGAAGAATTAGACACGCTCTCAGAGCTGCTGGAAGCGTTTAAAGACATATCAAAAAGAAAAGGAAAATAATTATGGCATATCCCGTAGCAGAAATGATGCAGAAGCTGTTAGAAGCTGGTTACTCCTCGACTGAAGCCGCTAACATGGTTGCTGCTGATGCACAGAGACAAGCTGAAGAACGACAGGCTGTCTCCACCACCACAACACTACGCAATACATATGGTGGCTTTGATTTAAATAAAGCTAAAGAGTTTTTCTCCCACGCTCGTAAGCAGGAAGAGGCCGCCAAATACTGGGACCCACTGGAAGGAATGCAATCCACTGACAATCTGTCTAAACGTGAACAGATGGATATGATTCGAGGGAAGCACGTTGGTAAAACAGAGAACGTTTCTCCTTTACAGAGCGTTAACGCTGGTATTGATTTCTTTAAATCATTGCGTGAGGGTAAATAATAATGGCCCTTCTTATCTATTTCCCTGAGCTTTGGTCAGCCAGTAAAACGCAGGTGATGGCGCTGTATTACATGCTGAAAGATTTAAAATAACAATAACAAAAGAGAAACTATACATGTCTGATTTATTTGAAGGCTGCAAGCCTCAGTTTCGTATCTGGAGCATTCTGGACATTCCTGCATTTGAGTATGAAGGAACCACTATCCCCTTTCCCCCGCAACATCGCATTGTATTTGCGTATATGGCCTCACTGGCTAATCGATATGGCGATGTAAGGGTTTCATATTATTCAGTGTGCAAACGCACAGGGCTGGATGAAATAGAAGAAGCCGCAGCAATCTTTAAATGGCTGGAAGCCTTTGGCCTCATTAAGCGTAGAGTGTCCCTGTTTGAAGATGACAAGGGCAAGAAAGAAGCCACCCGCTATCTAATTAACTACCCTGAAAACAAATTTCCCTACCCCACCCTTTCCCCAACAATGGAGCGATAATTAACATGGCAGACAATAATTTAAATATCGGTTCATTCAGTGATGATGAAGGGTATCAGGTTGAAGATTTTCAGGACAGTGACAGTGTTGGGATGGCCCCACCTCCAGCAACTAACATCCCCTCAAATCGTAATCAGGCCGCTACTGTAGCCCTCCTCAATTCAAATGACCCTGTACAGCAGATGGCAACCTATCAGGCTGTTAACGCTGAACTGGTGAATCGTGGCAACAGCCCCACCATGCAGGATATTACGGAGGCCGTCACCTCCAATGAGCAAGCCGCTATGCAGCGCACTACAGCTCAATATCTGGCTAACCCTGCTATCTCTGATGAATGGAAAGCAAACGCCATTCAGGCTGTGAATGACCGCAGCAATGCCATGTATAATCCTCGCACTATGCTGGCAACTAAAGAAGCTACACAGCCAGTTCCTAACTCCACTGCTGAATCTGCTGATTTACGTGAGCTGTACGCTCAGGGTGTTGGTGAGGCTATGGCCTATCAGCGTGAGAAGCAGAAAGTATATAACGCAACTAAGGCTAAAGAGAGCGGCCTTGCCAATGCGGTAGATGTTGGTGAAAGCTTCCTCCCTCTGGTGGCTGGTGCTAAACAGGCTGGCATTGAGCGTGCTGTTAATGGCGGTGGGTGGAATGCCCTTAAAGCCTTTATTCTCCCTGGCAGCTCTCGTGCAGCTATGGCTGAGCAATTTAACTCCCTTCCTATTGACCAGCGTCAGGCTGCATTGCAGGGACTGGCAGATAAGATTAACGGGGAAGGTAAGACAACCCTCCTGCCTGATTCCATTGACCAGACAAACTACGAAGGGCTTCAGCAGGTAATCGAGAATGGTTCCTACACCGTCTCTGATAAATATGTTGATAACGTCATGGGTCTGCTGGACATTGTTGGCATTGGCTCCTTGATTAAGGGCACCTTCAAGGCTGCCGCTGAGGGGGCTACGGCTCTTAAGGGGCTGGATACAGCGGAAGGGCTGGCAGAGGCTACAGCACGTAGCTGGGAGCGCCGCACCATTGCTTCAGACATTCAGCCCGTGTCACCATCTCAGACCATTAAGGATGCCAACCCAGCTAAAGCTCGTGAGCTTCACGCTCTAACAGAAGCTGATGAAACAGGAGATGTTGCTGAGGCTCTGTATGGTACAAGCCGTACCGATGCTATTGCTGGGGATTTAGCCCCACAGCCGGGGAGTGTCACTGGTGGGGTGCAGAGCAAAGTGCATCGCCCTGAGATTGCCTCAGACAATGCCAACATTGCAGACCCTGATATTGTTAACATGGTGACTAACACTGCCTCCCCTCATATATCTCAACGTGAGAAACAGGCTTTAGCTGCTAACGTGTCCAATGATTTCTTCAATGCTACAGGCATGGCCTCCCGTAAAGAAATGAGTTCTATTGCGGAAAGTGTTGATGGAGGCCTGAGCATTAAGGCTGTGTATGGGCCTACAGATAGTGGCTGGTCTAGTGTAGGTGATGCTGTCAATCAGGCTCAATACGCTTTACGCAAGTATGGTGTAGATGAAAATGAAATCTCCATTCTGATGCGTCAGGGTGAAGAGTATGTGCCAATCAGTAAAGAAGCTCAGGCTTCCCTGCTGGCTGGTAACAACGCCCAGATTAAAGGTGATTACCTCCTCCAGATTAATCATCGTTATGAATACACCTCCGCTGACATTCAGGCTTCACAGTTTGAAAAGTTTGGAGTTAGCTCAGTATTCAACTTCATGAACCGCTTTGAGTTTGCCAATGGTAAAACAGGAAATGGTTCCCTCACCTCTCAGATTGTTGACCCGGCCTCCATGTTCTCCCCTGAGTTTCTCAAGGGGGCTGTAATTGGTGATGTGGCTGGAGATGCTGTATCCGCTAAGCTAATGAAAACAGCTAAGCCTTTTGTAGACACCATGAAGAAAGTTCCGGCTGACCGTCACTTTGCTATGGAGCGCCGCATTAAAGAGGCCAACCTGAAAGGACAAGCTCTGTCTGAAACTACGCTGAAGGCTGAGGGCTGGAGTGCTCAGGAGATTGCTGGCTTCCTGAGCTTCCGTAAAACTCAGGATACGCTGTGGGAAGTTACCAACGCTGATTTGGTTAAAAGCTACAAGAATCGGGGCTACGGTAAGCTCACTCATAAAGAATCGGGTTTTGATGTTGTTGCCCGCCCTGTATCTCGCAATCAAGTGTCAGACGGCATCCGTGCTTATGACCCTGTGAAGGATGAAGTGCGCACATTGTCCAGAGCAGAGCTTGATGAGATGTATGCAGGAAACAAAAGCATCGCTGAGACGGCTGATGTGATGGATGTAGACGGCCTCAAGGTACAGTATGTAATCAACCATAACAGCGCTGAAGCTGGTTACATTCGCTCCCTGAGTGCTGGTGAACCTATTATGGCATACCGTCATGGATATTACGCTGTACGCTATAAAGACCCTCACTTCATTGAGCGTAAGCTAGTTGACGAGATGGGAACCCCACTCCGAGACAGCCACGGGAATGAAGTGTGGAAAGCTGTAGCAACAGCCCCTGATATCCCCTCCGCTGAAAAGGCCTTGGCCCGATATAACTCAACCTCACCGGGGGAATATCGTCGCCGTAACGACCTCAAAGGGGAGGAATATGAGGCAGCGAATACACAGCTACACACCGCAGGTGGCTTGTCAGCTCAACGTATTCGCGGGAAGCGCTTAGAGGATGCTACAGGCAGTAACATGGAACTTGATGCTGTACACATTGAGTCTCCGGGGGAATCGATGATGAATAGTATCAACGCTATTAGTTCTCGTGTCTCCTATCGTGACTGGCTGGAAACTTCGAAGCAGCGCCTCATGGCTACCTACAAAGATGTAATGCCTGTCCGCCAAGGACGCCCTGACTATCCCACCCGTGTTGATGAGATCAAGGGCACCAGCAAAGAGGCGGCAGATGCAAGGGCAATGTTTGAATACATCCGCGCTATGGAGAATGGCTATACCAATCTGATAGATGATGGATATAAAGCAATTGCAAACAGCGTAGCCGATATGGCTGGTACTCGTGGCTTTGGTAAGATGGAGCGGTTCGCCCGTGAATTCTCAGAAGCCTCAGTGACCAACAAAATCAAAATGGTTCCGTTTACTCTGATGATTGCTCTATCCCCGTTGCGTCAGCTTGTATTGCAGACTTCACAGATAGCGATGTTAGCCGGACGTTTCCCAGCGTACATCCCGCATCTCATTGGAGATAACCTCCTGCTTATCACTCATAACCTTATGGGGGGCAATGTCCCAGAAGCTGTGCTGAAGACGTTCGGCAGAGATAAGTATTATTGGGACAAGATGATGAAAAGCATGGATGAGAGCGGCATTACAAAAGGTGTAGGTAAGCACGACTTAGCACGGGGAATCATTGATTCCACTGCTGACAGTTCCATCCGCTCTATGAATGCAGCACGTAGCAGCCTATTGGGTAAAGTAGCAAAAGCCCCTGTCACCGCAGGGAGAGCAATTGTTAACACGTCACGTAAGATTGGCTTTGATGCTGGTGAATACATGGTTCAGGCTTCCTCCTTCATGGCGCATTATCATGATGCGGCTAAAGCTGGAAAAGTTCTTACCAAAGGACAGCTAGACGATGTAATTCACATGGCCCGTAACTTCACTGGTAACTTTGGGAAATCAGGCTCACTCGCCATGAACCAGAACAGTGCCTCTGTATTTACGCAATACTTGCAAGTACCTGTCAAAATAGCGCAGCTTGTACTGACTAATAAAGCAATCCCTCTGAAGAACCGTTTAGCGATGGCATCCACCACAGCTATTATGTTCGGCATTGGGACAGAAGATATTTACAACATGTTCTCTGATGAGCTTCCGAAAGACAAGTTTGCTAGGGACGTTGTGGTAGATGGACTTCTCAGCGCCTCAGTTAACGGCATTATTAGTGCCTTCACTGACAAGCCTACTAACATTGATGTAAGCGGATTAAACCCCGTCAACGCGTATGGCGTGGTTGAGTTCTTACAGAAGGTGGGCTCAGGTGGATTTACTAAGCTGGTAACTGAAAGCCCTGCTGGCTCTATTGTCTTTGGCAATAACCCCCGTATCACTAACCTAGTTAAGACTATGGGTAATATGGTGGGCTATGGCGATGTTGCTGATGAGTTACGCCCGCAGCTTTGGGGGCGCCTCTGGAAAGACGTAATTAACCTTTCCTCTGGTACGTCCAATGGCTACAAGGCGATGCTGGCCCTCAAGTATCGGAAAGAGTATGCGGCTAATGGTCGGGTGCTCCGTGATGATGTTTCCACCCCAGAGGCACTAGCTATGCTGATGGGCTTTGGTGGGCAGGAGGGCAAAGCTAACTGGAAAGTAATTGAGGATATGGCGGGTAAATATAAGGCCCGTAAAGAGGATGTTCTCGAAATCTTCAATCAAAACTCCAGAATGCTCATTGGCACCACTGGCGGGGATGAACTGGCTTATCAGGTTAAGATGGGGCAGCTAGTCATGTCACTATTCAAAGACGACCCACAAGGCGCTGAATGGTATATGGACGCTCTCCGGGAGCAAGTGTCAAATAGTGATGACCGCCTTCTGAAACAAATCATGGCAGCTTCGCGCTGGGCCACGATGGAAGATGTGCATCATTGGCTGGACACCGTTCCAAACATCACTGATGAGCAGCGAGCCAATTACAGGGCTTGGGCTGATATGGCGTATAAAGCGCCGTCTGAGGCTAAAGACAAGTAATAATAACAAGGGCAAGGACGCCCTAATATTAAAAAGGTAGAACATGTTATTTGCACCTCCGGCATTAAAGAAGCAGCGTGTACCAAACAGAAAGAAGCCTTCAGAGAAGCGCAGCCGCTATATGGAAACTACCCCTGAATATTCTACACGTAATGGTTATGCCATTTACGCTTATAAGGGTGTAGTGATTGAGAAACGCATGAATGTTTATTACATCGCTAAGCGTATTCAGATTAAAGGCTTCCCTGAAGAAGTAATCAAGAAGATGGAAGGCACTTTTACAGCAGCCTACATCCTGAAAGATCTGATTGATTTTGGATTAGAAAGTGTTGATGCAAAGCGTCACGCTGAAGTGAGAGAAAGGCTTAAAAACTGGAAATGCCCCCATTGCGCCACCATAACCCTGCTGGACGCTAAGCACAAACATGTTGTCTGGAAGTATGTAAAGAACGAATGGGGGGAGGAAGACCGCATTGACACAGGCCGTAGACGCCTCAAGTGTCATTATTGCATGGAAGAAACATTGATGGAAGAAGTGGAATATGTCTCAGATGAGACTGTGTTTTAACTACAATAATAAAGAGAACATACATTTATGAGCTACAATTTGATTCCTTTCCCTCTCGATATTACGCCTGAAGAGGCTTTAAAGATTGTGGAATCTAATTTCATTATCTTGTCGGGTGCGTCCATGAAGGCCATTGTACAGCATGACACTGAGGCACTGGAAGATATCCGCAGTTTGAGTGAACAGCTCACCTATATTGAGCATTCACTGAAAGCCGCTATCGATGGCACCCTTATTGATTCTGATTACAACTTACATTAATTATTGAGAGGAATATTATTATGACAGGTTTATTTGACACTTCAGATACTGGCGGCAATGTTAGTGGTGGCGTCTCCCCACAACAGGCCGTAGCTCCAGCTCCCAGCGCTATTACCTCTGCTGTAGGCAGCGGAGCCCTAAATTCTGTAGGGAATCTCTTTACAGCTGTGGCTCAAGGATACGCAGAAGGGGCTAAGAAAGCTCAGGCCGCTAAAGATGCTGGAGTGATTAGCAACTACGGTCAGAAGCTCACAGCTTTAGACGCTGCTGTAGCTCAAGGTTCTATGTCACATGCGGAGGCTCAACGCCGCCAACGTGCTCTATATAACTCAGCTATTGCTAACAACCCCCATCTCACTGAGAAACTTACAGGCTTCACTAAAGACGTAACAACCACTGAGGGCTTAGGTGATACGCTGGCTAAAGGTACAGCAGTAGACCAGCAGATTGTTACAGATACTAAATCAGCTACCGCTGAAGGCTTTATTACTGAGGGGATGACACCAGAGCAGCAGGAGAATGGGCTTAATCTCTATCGCCAACGTCAACAGCAAATTGGGGAAATGAAATTTTATAGCCAGCAACTGGACATTCAGAAGCAGAAAATGAGTATTCAGGCTCAGGCAGAGAGCATTGCAGCTTCCCGTGTACAGCGTGCTAATGCTGCTGCTGAGTTGCAGATTAGGAAGAACCAGATGTATGCACGTCAGGCTACAGCAGACTTTAGCGCTAACGTAATGCAGCATACTCAGACGCAGCTTGATAAGATTCAGGCAGACCTGAGCGCTGGTAAGATTACGAATGAGCAGGCTATGGTGCAGGCTAACAGCCTTAAAGATGCCATCATGGCGCAGACACAGAAGATTCGTGGTGCAGCAGGTGGCAGCTATGTTGATGACATTTCCTCCCCCATCTTCAAATCGATTGATAACCGCATGGAGTTTCTGTCAGGCAAAATCACTGAGGATACGCTGAAGAGCCGCAATAACTCATTACAGGCACAGGCTGAACTGCCTTACCTGTCAGACCCTAAGATGGCCTCCGTCATTGCTTCCTCTAAGTATCTGGGCGGCATCACTAATCCTCAGATTCTGGGAGAGGCAGGGGGCTATATGGCTGAGTTCTTACGCAAGAATATGAACCCTAACGCCACTCCAGCCAACCCTGTATCCACTGACCCGGATGAGAAGGCTGGAACGAAGGCATACACTGGCGGGTTGGTTGATAACATCAATAACCTGAAGAATAAAAACCCTGCCATTGCCGACCCTAAAGGCACCTTTGAGGAATTACAGGTGCATGTTAATCAGCTTATGAAAGGTGGGGCTGCATTCTCTGGGACTACTGACGACCCTAAAGGTTATAACAATCTGGTTAACTTCCTTGCCAACCCTGCTTTCCTTGATTATCAGAAGATGGGCGGGCATATAGACGCAGATAACCTGAGAAATATGCGTAACGCTATCGCCTCCAACTATTCAGATAAGCTGGTTCCCGCCATTCAGAATGCATGGGAACAAGGGAAAAGTGTTGTGGGGGTGCCTCAGACTGGTACGCAGATTGGTGCAGCATTCGTCCCGACTCCTAACACTAAACCTGCTGAAGACACCATCCGCTATGTATGGACTGGTAAAACTATTGAGTTTAAGCCAGCTAAAGGATTTGAGAACAACGCAGGTGTACGGGCTAAGGCCGGGGAATTGCAGCGTCAGCTAGCCCCTCTCATTAACAAGAATGTCATGATGCGTGCTCACCTTGATGGCTCCTCTGATTATTCTAAATATTTCAAAATGAGTGAGCCGGAGATGTTTGGCACGAAAGCTCAGGACACCTCCTCTGTTAATGGGCGCTAAATGAGACTATCCATTGAAACCGTTAGCGCCATTGTCACTCTTGGCCTCATCCCTGTTATTAAATTCTTTATGAAATGGAATCAGGCAAACAAGGAGAAGGCGCACAAGCAAGCTATTGCTGAAGCTGTAGCGGACGCATTAAAGGAGAAAAAGGGTGATGACAAGCCTTGAAGCTGTACGCGTTCTCAATGAGGCTGTAGCAAAGGCTGGGGTGGCTAAGGATGGCAACCTGCTTAAAGCCTATCTGAAGCTACTTAAACTTGAATATGTAGACTATTCCAATCAACGCTCTAAGGCTCTATGGGGCCTTCATTCCTCTGGCTGGTCTAATGTCATAGACAAGCTGGAGCGTTGCTCTCTGTGTGTTACAGAGCGTGATGAGAGCGGTAACATCCTCACCATATCATTGACGTAACAACCGGCCCTGTACATGGCATACGCTGTGTATGGGGTCTTTTTGTTTCAGGGTAGTGGTAATACTCAAGTAGGCTTGGTTTTCTGCCTACGTCAGAATAAAACAAGTAGCTTGTATTTCCAGCTACGCTGTAATTTCTGCTAGAAATCTGGAAGGTGTGTTATGCATAGAAGTCACCCCCCCGCACACCCCCTTGTAAGCCTTCCACAGCTCCCCTCCTAAATTATTCCAACCCCCACGCTAACCAACCCATAATTATCACCCGCTCAACCTGGCTTGTCAACATATTTAATTAGGTATCACATATTGCACGTTTGTTGATACCATGCCATGCTATCTTCACTGCCTAATGAGGAATGAACATGAACATCTTCGCCTATTGCCGTGTATCACGCAGTGACCTATCTACAGCTAACCAGAAGCTTGCTATTGAACGTTCAGGCTATAAGCCCACCCATGTGTATGAAGAGCAGGTGAGCGGCTCTGTGTGTGCTGTAGAGCGTCCTGTGTTTGCTGAGATGATTAGTCACATGGGGCCGGGGGACACGCTTGTAGTGCTGAAGATTGACAGGCTAGGCAGAGATAATATGGATGTACAGGCTACCATTAAATTACTGATGGAGCGTGGCATCACTGTAGTTAGTCTGGACTTACCAGCAAAAGACCTCGCCAGTGCTGAAGGCAGAATGATGATGCAGATGTTTGCTGTCTTTGCTGAGTTTGAGAGAAGCCGTATAGCTGAGCGTACTAAGGATGGTATAGCCAGAGCTAGGGCTGAGGGGAAGAAGCTGGGGAGGCCTGAAGCGGTTGATACTACTGCGATAGTACAGAAAGCTAAGGCTGATGGTATGACGCAGCAAGCTGCAAGTGATATGTTGGGGCTGGGGATAGCTACCGTAAAAAGACACTGGAACAAATCTATTTCGCCAGTAGTAGTATAAATTCTCCTGAGATGGCTGGACAAGCCAGCGCAGATGGACAGACAAGCTGTCTTGCCGGGAAGGGCATGAGCAAGCTCCTGCTTGTGAATGAGCTTTCTTGCGTATCCTTTGACTTTATGCAGCTCTGCTGCGTGTGAGCGTAGCGAATGCCCTTTGATGATAGCATTTCTATGTTAGTCAGCACTTAAAAAGTGCAACACACTCCTCACCTAACTCCACTCATACTTCACACCTCATTCTCACCCCCTTCCATCATTCTATCTCATTAATTTATATACTATTGCATGGCATTCTATATACGCTGCTGTGCAGCACGTTGTATGTACATCTCCGTGACGTATTGTCACCTGTTTATGGAGATGGTAGACAGTGACGGTGTGTGCACCTGAAGGTGCGTCAATAGACAGCCATTCTTCATTAATACAATAGATGGTTAACAAGCACAGCCGTAGGCTGAGCATGTCGATGTTCACAAGAACGCAAGGCAGCATAGCTGCTCTTGCAAGCTCTTCGAGAAAGTCTGTTGAGAAGGAGCTGTAGATGGGACAGCAAGCAAAGCTTGCACATTCCGGGACGAATGTCCCTCTTCGAACACAGTGAGAAGGGAATGTAGATGAGAATGATTCCTGTTAGGGGGTTATAAAGTCGCTCCCTTCGGTCGCTCCCGTCCCGAAAGGCAACTCTGTTAAAGACGCCTCTGTAATATGTTGTGCAGCTCCGCTGCGTATACTCCTGTTTTACGCGTTAAGGAATAAAAAGTTAGAAGTATACGTACAGGAAAGAATAAAAAAGTCATGGAGGATTCGTTACACTAGAATCCCCATGTGGAAAACACAAATAAACGCTACTTTGCAGCTGTAAGGGGTGAATGTATAAATGTTAATGAATAGGGTTTTGATTTTATTGTTATTCGCTTGTTATCATTCCGTTTCCAATGCTTCACAAGGCAAGGATATGGCAGGTCAAGTATTAAAAGAGGGCTTAAATAAAAGAGATTGGTACGCAGCAGGTTATGTCAGGGCCTCCCTACGCCTACTTACGGCCCGTGGTATGGCATGTCCTCCAGACAAAGTAAGCCTAGAAGATGCAATGGAAACTATCAAACAAGATGTAATATCTTCCTCGGATTCGATAGCAGAATTAATAGTCTTCGCTTCCCTCATGACCCACTACCCCTGCCCTAAAGGCTGATGAGGTACAACAAATGGAAAATAAAATGACTACATTCCAGAAGCTTATTCTAGTTCTTGCAGCGGTTTATGTTTTGGGGAATGTTCAGGTAGGATTTGCCCCGAACATCCTTTCTTCGATTTACTTCGCATTAAAATTTGATAGTTAACGCCAGTTAAGTCCATCAATGATATGACATACAACGGACAGGGGGAAGGTGTGGATATACCTGCGCGTTATGCCTGTCCCCGTCTTCTCATGCCCTACTACTTGCTGCAAGTGAGTGATGTCATTCATCCATCCAGTGGCCGCTGTAACAACGCTATGTCTAAAGCTATGCACTATCCTCCGCTGGTTGTGGATGTCTCTGTATGGGATGTTAAGCTCTTCCCTGATATCTGACATCACCTTACCAATCTTAGCCATATTGGTTCCCGCTACTTCACTGAAAAGCTCCGTCTTCTTGCTTGCAGCAAAATCCAGAAAACCTAAATCAATAAGATGGTTATGGAGAGGAACCTCCCTCGCTGCGTTCTCAGTTTTTCCGTCCGTAATGAGTAGATAGTGACGATTACTATCATCGTCATATCTCACCTGTGATTTAGTGAGGGTGGCAACCTCTCCCCTTCTTGCTCCTGTATACGCAAGAAGTAGGATAATCCATTTGAGCCATTCAGGCTTGGCCTCTTCGATTGCATAACTGACAAAGCTCTTCATCTCACTATTTGTATAAGCCCCATAGCGAGCGCTAGACGGCGGAGCTATGACACCATCTGTAGGGGATGCTGTAAGTACGTCCTTTTCTTCCTGCAAAAATGTTTTAAACAAAGATTTATAAATTTTTAAATGCTTGTGAATCGCCTCCGTCCCTATCAGGTGTTCCTCCGGCACATCGCACGCAATGAGCTGTTTTATATTCATAGACCTGTAAGGCTGTATGACTCGCTTAGGGAGGCCTTCTACCACCTCCATCACCTGCTTTATGTCCCTCTTTGTGATGGTAGCTACATCCCTATCATCTCCAAGTATGGTTAATAACACTTCCATATAGCGCTCATTTGCAGAGTGGATAGCAGCAGTCCAACCCTTCCCCCGCTCATGTTTGTATTGCGCCCAAGCTTCTCCTAAATGCAGCCCCTTCTTTTGCTCTATCTGCTTCTCTGGAGGAAGGGAGAGCGGCATAGAGAGCGGGAAAGCTCTAGCTGCCCTTTCAAGCATTCGATTAGTGTTAAGCGCGTTAAGCTGGAGACAGAGAGCTTCTGGAGTTAACTGGCGATTCTTAACCTGAAGGATAAAAGGCATTAAAGCTATCATCAAAACACTGGCCTCACGATGGCTATCAGTGTTCAGAGAGCGCCTAAACATTTTCCCATCTGGAAGGCAAAACTGAATGTAGTAGATAGAGTCCCGAAGGAAGGTATAGCGGATACGTTTGGTAAGCAAAATCAACACTGCCTCTGTTACAGTTCATACAGGAAAATGAACAGAAGCTTATGTAACGCAATGAATTATATAAAAAATCACCCCCCTACGCTGGCATTATCCAGATCAGGTGGTACGGGTATTTCTCAGCCTTCAACGAAGAAGGGCACCCCGAGTCAAAATAGTGAAATTGTTAAGCGTTGTGGAATTTACCGCAACTCACCGGTTCATACAACAAGCCTTTAGCCCTGCAACGACACCCGCGCGGCCATCATGCTCATCAAGCGACCAGGCGGGATTGCATTCCGCTGCTGGCGGGCGGAAAATGATGACATCATGCGCTATTTAGCCTACCGAGGATATACGCCATGGCCGTTTATCACCATGCGCTGGTACTGATTAACAGCAGTCAGGACGGCGTCCCGCTGCTCGAGCATGCCGCCAGAATGGCAGAAGAGAACGGCATGCGCATCACCATCGCCCACATCAGCACCGACTATCGGGCGCTGAACTATGTTTCCGACAGCCTGCGCGACGATCAGGTTTCACAGGAGGTGATCCAGGCCAAGGCCCTGCTCAACGAGCTGGCCTGCACTGTCTCCCTGCAGGTTGAAACCCTCTCGCTGGTGACCACCCGACGGTTTGAAGACGTGGAAACCTGCGTTCGGCAGCGGCAGATCGATTTAATTATTGCCGGGCACCATAATCGACTGCTGGGCGTCCTCTCCTCACACTCGCTGGAGTACATCAATCACTTAACCGTAGACGTGCTGATCAAGCACCTGCCCTAGCGCAATTCTCCCTGCAGCAGGGAAAAACAGGCTTCGATAAGCGGCGGCAGCGCCTGCGGGCCGCGCATCAGGGCCACCGTACGGGTCAGCGCCGGCTGCTGCAGCTGGGCGACCGTAAGCGCCGGGTCCTGCAGATGGGTGGTGTACAGCGCCGGCAGAATCGCCACCGCTAAGCGCGAGCGCACCAGGCCATACAGGGTTTCGATATAGTCCACCTGGTAGCGGGTGGTCAGCGTCAGGCGATGGCTCTCCACTAATGCCGCCACCAGCCGTTGAATATTACCCTTCGAGAAGACGGCAATATCCCGCCCCACCAGCTGTTTCCACGGCAAGTGCGCCTGCGCGGCCAGCGGGTCGTCACGGTGCAGCACCGCCACAAAGGGATCTTCGCGCAGCGGATAGACCAGCAGTTCAGCAGGCACTGAGCTGTCGATCGCCCCGATGCCGAAATCAATCTCGCCGCGCAGCAGCGCCTGGATAAGCGCATCGTTGGTCTGATCGTGAAATTCAATGCGCAGACGCGGAAAGGCCTGGGCCAGGGTCTGCGGCAGCAATGGGAACAGCAGCGAACTGACCGACGGCACCAGACCGATGCGCACTGTCCCGTCGCCGCCCGCCTCGACGATCTGCTGCATATCGAAAAAGGCCGCCTGCGCTACGCTGAGGATCCGCTGGGCGTGGGGTAAAATCGCCGCCCCCAGTTCAGTCAGGGTGACCGCCGAAGCGGTACGGTTGACCAGCTTGCCGCCGAGCACCGTTTCAATCTGCCGCAGCGCGCTGCTCAGCGCCGGCTGGCTAATCGCCAGCCGACTGGCGGTATCGGTAAAATGGCGCAGCTGGGCCAGAGTGACGAAATACTGAAGCTGTTTAAGAGAGAGCGCGGGCAGACGCTGCCAGGGTTCGTTCATTATCGGGTTCGCTACGGTGGTCCTGCACAATAACCCGAGCTTATCGGGTGATAAATTTATTCATCTGGGCAAACGTTTGCTGTGCCCATAGAGTATCCGCATTATCCTTGTGCCGGAGTGGTTATGTCCAGCAATGCTCAAGTCCGTCGTCGCGCCGTGCAGGCCGCGCGCGGCGAATTCCCGTTTGATCTGCTGCTGGTCGAGGCGCAGATCGTCGATATGGCCACGGGCGAAATTCGCCCCGCTGACGTCGGTATCGTCGGCGAAATGATCGCCAGCGTCCACCCGCGCGGCAGCCGCACCGACGCCCATGAAGTACGTTCCCTGGCCGGTGGCTACCTGTCCCCCGGCCTGATGGACACCCACGTACACCTCGAAAGCTCGCACCTGCCGCCGGAGCGCTACGCGGAAATCGTCCTCACCCAGGGCACCACCGCGGTGTTCTGGGATCCGCATGAGCTGGCCAACGTCCTCGGCGTCGAGGGCGTGCGCTACGCGGTTGACGCCAGCCGCCATCTGCCGCTGCAGGTGATGGTCGCCGCGCCGTCCAGCGTCCCCTCCACGCCAGGTCTCGAAATGTCCGGCGCCGATTTCGCCGGCGCGGAGATGGAGACCATGCTCGGCTGGCCGGAAGTACGCGGTGTGGCGGAAGTGATGGATATGCACGGCGTGCTGCACGGTAGCGAGCGGATGCAGGAGATTGTCCAGGCCGGTCTCAACAGCGGCAAACTGATTGAAGGCCACGCCCGCGGCCTGAGCGGCGCTGACCTGCAGGCCTACCTCGCCGCCGGCGTCACCTCCGATCATGAACTGACCTCGGCGGACGACGCGCTGGAAAAACTGCGCGCCGGTCTGACGATCGAGATCCGCGGCTCGCACCCCTATCTGCTGCCGGATATCGTCGCGGCGTTAAAAACGCTGCCGCACCTCTCCTCGCAAATCACCGTCTGCACCGATGACGTGCCGCCGGATATGCTGCTGGAGAAAGGCGGGATCATCGCCCTGCTTAACCTGCTGATCGAGCACGGTTTACCGGCGGTCGATGCGCTGCGATTCGCCACCCTCAACGCCGCTATTCGCCTGCAGCGCCACGATCTCGGGCTGATTGCCGCCGGGCGGCGCGCGGATCTGGTGGTGTTTGATTCCCTGGAGAAACTGGTGGCCCGTGAAGTCTACGTTGGGGGGGAACGGCTGGCCCATGCTGGCCGCCTGCTGAAGCCGATCGCCCCCGCGCCGGGCGTGACGCCGCCGCGCGATACTTTGCCGATCGCCCCCCTCCGCGCCGATGACTTTGTTCTGCGCGTCCAGGGCATTCGTCACGGCGTCGCCCGCCTGCGTCATATCCGCGGCGCGCGCTTCACCCAGTGGGGCGAAGTGGAAGTGCAGGTTCGTGACGGGAAAGTCCAGCTGCCCGCCGGCTTCAGTCTGATCTGGGTTAAACACCGCCACGGCCGCCACGAGGCGACACCGCAAATCGCCCTGCTCGAAGGCTGGGGTGAGCTGCGCGGCGCCATCGCCACCAGCTACTCCCACGACTCGCACAATCTGGTGGTGCTCGGGCGCGACGCTGATGATATGGCGCTGGCGGCCAACCAGCTTATCGCCTCCGGCGGCGGGATGGCGCTGGCGCAACAGGGCGAGATCCTTGCCCATGTGGCAATGCCGATTGCCGGCATGCTGTCGGATCTCCCGGCCGCCGAGCTGGCGCGTCAGTTCCGCGAGCTGCGCGATCTGAGCAGCCAAGTCGCCGACTGGGAGCCACCGTACCGGGTGTTCAAGGCCATTGAAGGAACCTGCCTTGCCTGTAACGCCGGGCCGCATTTAACCGATTTGGGTCTGACCGACGGCGGCAGCCGTCAGATAGTCGACCCGTTGATAGCCTGCCGGGAGACCCCGGAGCCAACCGATCACAACAATAATCCTCAGGGAGCCTGAGCATGGCCGATAACACACTTCACTCATCCGACCGCGCTAACTGGCTGGAGCGCCGCTTTGCGCTGCGCTCGCGCGGCGGTACGCTACGCACTGAATGCCTGGCCGGGATCACCGGCTTTCTCGCCGCCGCCTATTTACTGGTGGTCATCCCGGGGCTGCTGGCGATCGGCGGGATGGACAAAGGCGCCGCCACCACCGGCACCATTCTGGTCTTCGTCGTCGGCTCTCTGCTGATGGCGTTTTATGCCAACCTGCCGTTTATCGTCGGCCCGGGGATTGGCGGCTCGGTGCTGGTGGGAGTGACGCTGGCCGGTAGCGAAGGGATTGGCTGGCAGACTGGCCTCGGGATTGCCTGCTGGTCGGGGATCCTCTTCTTCCTGCTGACCCGCTTTGGCCTCCGCGAAGTTGTCACCCGCTCGGTACCGCAGTCGATCAAGCTGGGGCTCACCGCCTCCATCGGCCTGTTTGTCGCCGTCCTCGGCTTTCGCAATGCCGGGCTGGTGCTGGCCAATGCGAAAACCAACGCGCTGATGCTCGGCGACTTTCTCGCCCCCGGCGCGCTGGTGGCGCTGTGCGGCCTGTTCCTGGCGATAGCCCTGCAGGCGCGTAAGGTTCCGGGCGCGATTTTGTGGGCCATTCTGTGCGCCACGCTGGTGGGCATCCCCTTCGGCGTCACCCATTTGCCGACAAGTTTTATCGACGTTCCCCATTCGCTAACCCCGGTGCTGGGGCAGGTTGACCTGTTGGGGGCGTTAAACATCGCCTTCCTGCCGTTCCTGTTCGTCTTTTTCGCTTCTGAGTTTTTCTCCACCATGGGGACGACGCTGGCGGTGGGCGGCGAGGCGGGGCTGCTGGATGAAGAAGGCAACATGCCGCAGATTAATCGCCCGTTTATGGTCGATTCGATTGCCGCCGCGCTCGGCCCATGGGTGGGCATCCCGTCGGCGACGGCACTGATTGAGTCTTCGGCGGCAGCGGAAGCCGGCGGCAAAACCGGCCTCACCGCCCTGTCGGCGGCGGTAATGTTCCTGCTGATGCTGCTGTTCACGCCGGTGGCGTTGATGATCCCGAAAGAAGCCACCGCCCCAGCGCTGATCCTGATTGGCCTGAACATGTTCAGCGGCCTGCGCAAAGTGGATCTTGGCAACTTCACCGACGGGCTGCCGGTGCTGATGATGGTGATGATCACCCTTATCGCCAACAGCTTCGGCACCGGGATTGCCGGCGGGCTGCTGTTTTACATTGTGATCAAGGCTATCGCCGGCAAGTGGCGGGAAATCCCGATTGGCCTGTGGGTGCTGGCTGTCCCGCTGGTGTATTACTTCGCGACCTTAGTCAGGCATTAAGCCCTTCACAATGTGATTTCACCTCTTCATATAACAAACGCACCGCGGCAGAGAGCTGTTTGCGGTGCGGGCAAATCAGATTCAACGGCACCACATCCCCCTGATAACGCGGCAGCAGGCGCCGCAGGCGCCCCGCCCGCAGATCGTCGCTGACGTCGAGCATCGATTTATAGGCAATGCCCTCCCCGGCCACCGCCAGCCGACGGATCACCTCGGCGTCGTCGCTCATCACCGTGCCGGAGACCTTCTGCTGCTGAACCACGCCGTCGAGGCTCAGCGACCAGCGGTCGAACGGACGGCCGCGCAAAATGTAGATCAACGCATTGTGCTGGCTGAGCTCCTCGAGGGTCTGCGGTTCGCCGTGGCGGGCGATCCACTCAGGCGAGGCCACCAGCACCCGACGATTTTCCGGCGCCACCGGCAGCGAGATAAACGAGGCATCGTCGTTATTGCCATAGCGAAACGCGACGTCCACCGGATCTTTAAACACGTCGGTTAACTGATCGGAAAAGAGCAGCCGCAGACGCAGCGCCGGGTGGCGTTGGCGGAAATCTCGGAACAGGGTCAGGAGCAGATTACGCCCGAGGTCCGACGGCACGGCAATCTGCAACATGCCGCGAACTTCATCGTCCGGGGTCTGGATCTTCTGCAGACCGGCCTCGAGGGTATCGAGCATCTGGGTGGCGTAGGGCAGCCAGGTCTCCCCCTCCGGCGTCAGGCGCAGGCTGCGGGTCGAACGGGCAAACAGGCGAATATTGAGGATCGTCTCCAGACGCTTAATCGCCGCGCTGACCTGCGCCGGCTGCTGCCCGGATTCACGCGCCGCATCGCTAAAACTGCCCAGTGCCGCGGCGCGGACAAATAAGGTCAGATCTTCCAGCCTGAACATGCCGATTCTCCCCTGCTTCAGATTGCTCCCAAAATACGCATCACCGTCGCTGCAACGCAAGCGGCGCAAGACTTGTGCCGTGTTTTGCTTACACTTTTTAAAAATCCAGTGCTTGCCATTTCAGCAACGCATCAGGAATGATACGAGGCTGCTAATTTGAGTCCAGGTAATAATGAGGAAATTATGCGTAAAACAAAAATGATGCTTCTGGGCGTACTTCTTGCCACCGCTGGCGCCAGCTGGACGGCTACTGCCGCGGGGATCGATCAGTATGCGCTGAAAGAGTTCACTGCCGATTTCACCCAGTTTCACATCGGCGACACCGTTCCGGCGATGTACCTCACCCCGGAATACAACATCAAACAGTGGCAGCAGCGTAACCTGCCTGCACCGGACGCCGGCAGCCACTGGACCTACATGGGCGGTAACTACGTGCTGATCACCGATACCGAAGGCAAAATTCTCAAAGTGTACGATGGCGAGATCTTCTATCATCGCTGATCCGCGCAACCTCCACGTCCGCCCCGGCGAGCCAGCGGACTCTCCGGCGCTGCGCCAGATCTTCCTGCGGGCGCGCAGTTTATCGTGGACCTGGCTTCCCGCCGCGGCGTGGCGGCTGGAGGATTTCGATGCCGCCACCGCGGATGAACAACTGTGGGTCGCGGAATGCGACGGCCAGCCGGTGGGCTTTGCCGCCGTATGGACCGCCGATAATTTCCTTCACCATCTGTTTGTCGACCCCGACTGGCAGGGCAAACATATCGGCAGCGCGCTGCTGGCGCAGGTCGAACGGAGCTTTACCGCCAGCGGAACGCTGAAATGCCTGATGGAAAATAAAAACGCCCTGCGCTTCTACCAGCGTCATGGCTGGACCATCGAAGCACAGGGCGCGTCGCCCGAGGGCAGATACTGGCTGATGCGCTCGCCGCGGCCTTAAACGGCGCGGAAGGCAATCTCACCCGGGATCACTTCTCCCTGCCAGTACATCTGGGCCGCCACCCGGCCCGCCAGTTGGCGGTAGATGTCGGTAAATTCGCTGTCCGGACGCGCCACCACCGTCGGCGTGCCGTTATCCAGATCTTCCCGCAGCGTAATATGCAGCGGCAGCTGGCCCAGCAGTTGGGTGTGGTATTTCTCGGCCAGTTTTTGCGCGCCGCCGGTGCCGAAGATAGGCTCGTGGTGCCCGCAGTTGCTGCAGATATGCATGCTCATGTTTTCCACGATCCCCAGCACCGGCACTTCCACTTTCTCGAACATCACGATGCCTTTTTTGGCGTCGATCAGCGCGATGTCCTGCGGCGTGGTGACCACCACCGCACCGGTCACCGGAATGTTCTGCGCCAGGGTCAGCTGGATGTCGCCGGTGCCCGGCGGCATATCCAGCACCAGGTAATCAAGATCCGGCCACAGGGTCTCCTGCAGCATCTGCATCAGCGCCTTGCTGGCCATCGGACCACGCCAGACCATGGCGTTGTCGTCGGTCACCAGGTAGCCGATAGAGTTGGTGGCCAGGCCATACTTGATGATCGGCGCCATATGGGTGCCGTCCGGCGAGGTCGGGCGACTGTCTTCGGCGCCCAGCATGGTCGGAATCGACGGACCGTAGATATCGGCATCCAGAATGCCCACCTTCGCCCCTTCCGCCGCCAGGGCCAGCGCCAGGTTTACGGCAGTAGAAGATTTACCGACGCCGCCTTTGCCGGAGCTGATGGCGATAATGTTCTTCACGCCGTTGACCCCGGGCTGGTTTTTCACGCGCTTGAGGGTCGCGATGCTGTGGGTCAGCTTCCAGTCGATGGCCTTCGCGCCGGTGATGCGCAGCAGCTCGGCGCTGCACTGCTCTTTCAGCACTTCGAAGGCGCTGCTCCAGACGAACGGCATCTGCAGCTCAATATGAACGGTATCGTCCAGCCAGGCGACATGGTGCAGCGCCTTGAGGGCGGTGAGATTATGCTTCAGGGTTGGGTGCTGGAAATTGGCCAGCGTCCCGGCGACCATCGCACGTAGGCGCTCAGGGGATTTGGCCTGGGATTGCGAATTCATCCCGACTCCTTTGTTGTTTTGAGATGCTTTCAGTAATCACAGAGTTTATCACAGCTAACGATTATCCATATATGGGCAGCCATTTATGGCGCACCCACAGCCCTTTTGGTAATATCGGAAGCCCTTTTTACAACAGAAGATGTAATGCTCACTATGACTCAAGTCGCGAAGAAAATTCTGGTAACGTGCGCCCTGCCGTACGCCAACGGCTCCATCCACCTCGGCCACATGCTGGAGCACATCCAGGCTGATGTCTGGGTCCGTTACCAGCGAATGCGCGGCCACGAGGTCAACTTCATCTGCGCCGACGACGCCCACGGCACGCCGATCATGCTCAAAGCGCAGCAGCTCGGTATCACACCGGAGCAGATGATTGGCGAAATGAGTCAGGAGCATCAGACCGATTTTGCCGGCTTCGACATCAGCTATGATAACTATCACTCGACGCACAGCGACGAGAACCGCGAGCTGTCGGAGCTTATCTACACCCGCCTGAAAGAGAACGGTTTTATTAAAAACCGCACCATCTCTCAGCTCTACGATCCGGAAAAAGGCATGTTCCTGCCGGACCGTTTTGTGAAAGGCACCTGTCCGAAGTGCAAATCTCCGGACCAGTATGGCGATAACTGCGAAGTGTGCGGCGCGACCTACAGCCCCACCGAACTTATCGACCCGAAATCGGTGGTCTCCGGCGCTACGCCGGTGATGCGAGACTCCGAGCACTTCTTCTTCGACCTGCCGTCGTTCAGCGAAATGCTGCAGGCGTGGACCCGCAGCGGCGCGCTGCAGGAGCAGGTAGCGAACAAAATGCAGGAGTGGTTCGAATCCGGCCTGCAGCAGTGGGACATCTCCCGCGATGCGCCGTACTTCGGCTTCGAAATTCCCAACGCGCCGGGCAAATATTTCTACGTCTGGCTGGACGCGCCGATCGGCTACATGGGCTCCTTCAAGAACCTGTGCGACAAGCGCGGCGACACCACCAGCTTCGACGAATACTGGAAGAAAGACTCCACGGCCGAGCTGTATCACTTTATCGGCAAGGACATTGTCTACTTCCACAGCCTGTTCTGGCCGGCGATGCTGGAAGGCAGCAACTTCCGTAAGCCGACTAACCTGTTCGTGCACGGCTACGTGACGGTTAACGGCGCGAAGATGTCCAAGTCGCGCGGGACCTTTATCAAGGCCAGCACCTGGTTAAATCATTTCGACGCTGACAGCCTGCGCTACTACTACACCGCCAAGCTCTCCTCGCGCATCGATGACATCGACCTGAACCTGGAAGATTTCGTGCAGCGCGTGAACGCGGATATCGTCAACAAAGTGGTTAACCTCGCCTCACGCAACGCCGGCTTTATCAGCAAGCGTTTCGACGGCGTGCTGGCCGCTGAGCTGGCCGACCCGGCGCTGTATAAAACCTTCACCGACGCGGCGGAAAGCATCGGCGAAGCATGGGACAGCCGCGAGTTCGGTAAAGCAATCCGCGAAATCATGGCCCTCGCCGACGTGGCTAACCGCTATGTCGACGAGCAGGCGCCGTGGGTGGTGGCGAAACAGGAAGGCCGCGACGCCGACCTGCAGGCCATCTGCACCATGGGTCTTAACATGTTCCGTGTGCTGATGACCTGGCTGAAGCCGGTGCTGCCGCAGCTGGCGGCGCGTGCGGAAGCGTTCCTCAACAGCGAACTGAGCTGGGATGCCATTCAGCAGCCGCTGCTGGCGCATAAGGTCAATCCGTTTAAAGCGCTGTATAACCGCATCGAGATGAAACAGGTGGAAGCGCTGGTGGAAGCGTCTAAAGAAGAGGTGAAAGCCACCGCGGCGCCGGTCACCGGTCCGCTGGCGGACGATCCGATTCAGGAGACCATCACCTTTGACGATTTCGCCAAAGTCGATCTGCGCGTGGCGCTGATTGAAAACGCGGAATTCGTCGAGGGCTCCGACAAGCTGCTGCGCCTGACGCTGGATCTCGGCGGCGAAAAACGTAACGTCTTCTCCGGCATCCGCTCCGCTTACCCGGATCCGCAGCCGCTGATTGGCCGCCTGACGGTGATGGTCGCCAACCTGGCGCCGCGGAAAATGCGCTTCGGCATCTCCGAGGGCATGGTGATGGCCGCCGGCCCTGGAGGGAAGGATATCTTCCTGTTAAGCCCTGACGACGGCGCGAAGCCGGGTCAGCAGGTGAAATAACAAAAAAGCCGGAGAGTATCTCCGGCTTTTTTTTGCCCGGCGGCGCTACGTTTACACGGGCCTACGGGTTTTGTCGGCCGGGTAAGGCGAAGCCGCCACCCGGCTAAACATCACGCCTTCGGGTGATGCACCCGGTGGGTCAACCCGCGCAGGAAGTTGCGCATAAACTGATCCCCGCACTCGCGGTAGTTTTTATGCTCCGGGGCGCGCATCATGGCGGTGATTTCCGGCACCGACACCCGGTATTTCTGCTCGCTCATGATCGCCTGGATATCGTCCGTTTTCAGCGAGAAGGCGATCCGCAGCTTTTTCAGCACCGTGTTGTTATTCACCCGACGCTCCAGCGCCAGCTCCGGCGCCGAATCATCTTTGCCGCGCTTGTCATAGATAAGGCCGTTGAGGAAACCCGACAGGATAATATCCGGGCAGCGGACAAAACCCTCTTCATCCTCTTTCGTCATCCAGGTATCGAAGCTGGCGGCGGTGGATTCCATATCGGCAAGCGCAAGAATGCGCACCATATCGTTATTATTGGCTTTCAGGGTGTAGCGCAGGCTACGAAGAATATCATTACTGAGCATGAGTGCCTTTTACTGTCGATGTTGCAATGGGGCGCAGTGTAGCAGTTTTACAGGCCAATCGCTTCTTTCAGGCTTTTTAAATAGCGCCGGCTCACCGGCACCGTTTGCCCGGCGCGCATCAGCAGCTCCGCCTGGCCATTCTCTTCCAGGCGAATCTCCTTCAGGTGCGCCATATTCACCAGATACTGGCGATGGCAGCGCAGCAGCGGCGTGCGGCTCTCGAGGGTGCGCAGGGTCAGCTCGGTAAAGCCCTCTTTTCCCTCGCGATCGGTCACGTAGATGCCGCTCATCCGGCTGCTGACGAAGGCCACATCCTCCATCTGCAGCAGCCAGATACGGCTGTGGCCGGTACAGGGAATGTATTTCAGCGTCTGCCGGGCGTCATCCAGCAGCGACACGTCCTGCAGGCTGCGCTCCTGACGCAGGCGGGCCAGGGTTTTCTCCAGCCGCACGGCCTCAATCGGCTTCAGCAGATAGTCAAAAGCGTGCTCCTCAAAGGCTTTCACCGCGTACTCATCAAAAGCGGTGAGAAACACGATATAGGGGCGATGCTCCGGGTCGAGCATCCCGACCATCTCCAGACCGCTGATGCGCGGCATCTGGATGTCGAGAAACAGCACGTCAGGGCGCAGCTTATGTACTGCGCCAATCGCCTCCACCGCGTTGCCGCACTCGCCGACGATCTCGATATCGCGCTGAGTCTCCAGCAAAATACGCAGGTTTTCCCGCGCCAGCGGCTCATCATCGACGATCAATACTCTCAGCATGCATTCTCCTCCAGGGGCAGACGTAGGGTGACACGGGTAAAGCGCTCCGGCTCGCAGGTGACGCTGATGCCGCAGTCGGCGCCAAAACGCGCCCGCAGACGCCTATCCACCAGATTCATCCCCAGTCCGCTGGCCTGGGGGTTGGCCCGGTACAGCCCGGCGTTATCTTCGATATCCAGCTGCAGCCAGCGATCGTCCTGGCTGGCGCGGATGGTAATTTCGCCGACGCCAAGATGTTGCGATGTACCATGCTTAATGGCGTTCTCCACGATCGGCTGCAGGGTGAAAGCGGGCAGCTGGTGATGCGCCAGCCCCTCGGGCACCGCCATCTGGATCTGCAGGTTAGCCTGGAAGCGAGCCTTCTCAATCTGCAGATAGGCGTTAACATGCTCGATCTCATCGGCAAGCGTGACAATTTCCGTCGGCCGTTTCAGGTTCTTACGAAAGAAGGTCGACAGATACTGCACCAGCTGGCCGGCCTGATCGCTGTCGCGGCGGATCACCGCCTTCAGCGTGTTAAGCGCGTTAAACAGGAAGTGCGGGTTGACCTGGGCGTGCAGGAGCTTGATTTCAGATTGCGTCAGCAGCGCCTTCTGCCGCTCGTACTGTCCGGCGAGGATCTGCGCCGACAGCAGCTGAGCAATCCCCTCCCCGAGGGTGCGGTTGATCGAACTGAACAGGCGATTTTTCGCCTCATACAGTTTAATGGTGCCTATCACCCGCTGGTTCTCGCCGCGTAAGGGGATCACCAGCGTCGACCCCAGCTTACAGTGCGGATGAATCGAGCAGCGGTAAGGCACCTCGTTGCCATCGGCGTAGACCACCTCCCCGGTCTCAATCGCCCGTTGCGTATACGAGGAGGAGATAGGCTTGCCCGGCAGATGGTGATCGTCGCCGATGCCGGTAAACGCCAGTAGCTTGTCGCGATCGGTGATCGCCACCGCGCCGATATCCAGCTCCTGGATCAGCACCTGGGCCACCTTCATGCTGTTCTCTTCGTTGAATCCCTGACGCAGGATCCCCTCGGTCGACGCCGCCACCTTCAGCGCGGTGGCGGAAAAGGCGGAGGTGTATTTCTCGAACATCGCCCGTTTATCCAGCAGAATGCGCATAAACAGCGCCGCACCGACGGTATTGGTGACCATCATCGGCGCAGCAATGCTCTGCACCAGATGCAGGGCGTCCTGGAACGGGCGGGCAATCAGCAGAATGATCATCATCTGCACCAGCTCGGCCACGAAGGTGATCGCCCCGGCGGTCAGCGGGCTAAAGACCTTGTCCGGCCGGCCGCGTTTGACCAGCACGCTGTGCACCAGCCCGCCCAGCAGCCCCTCAACGATGGTGGAGACCATGCAGCTTAAGGCGGTCATTCCCCCCAGCGAGTAGCGGTGCAGGCCGCCGGTCAGCCCCACCAGCCCGCCGACCACCGGGCCGCCGAGCAGGCCGCCCATCACGGCGCCGATGGCGCGGGTGTTGGCGATGGAGTCTTCGATATGCAGACCGAAATAGGTCCCCATAATGCAAAAAATGGAGAAGGTGACGTAGCACAGCAGCTTGTGCGGCAGGCGAACGGTGACTTGCATCAGGGGGATAAACAGCCGGGTTTTGCTCATCAACCACGCGATGACCAAAAATACGCACATCTGCTGAAGCAGCAGCAACACCAGATCAAACTCGTACATACCCGCAAACCACACATGCCTGAAAGCGCGTACCATACCCTGCCTGGCGAAAACTTTCTTTGAAGCCCTGCATAAAAATGAAAAATGACGGACAGGATCACACTTTTTTCCGGCGCGTTGCGCAGCAAACGCGGCAAAAATCCCGGCGCGGCACGCTAAACCGCAATTAATGTTTCATTAACACCTGCGCTTCACCGTATAATCCCCCTGTTAACATCAGGAGCCTATTATGAAGCCAGCGAAAATCGCGGTCGTCACCCTCTTCTTACTTATGGCCATCGGCGGGATCAGCGGCGTAATGCTGGCCGGCTATTCCTTTATTGTGCGTGGCGGTGTCGGCTGATCCAGCGGGTCAGACGCTCAAACGCGCGGTCGACGATAATCGCCGCCAGCGCCACCAGCAGCGCCCCCTGAACAATATAGGCGGTATTAAAGCCGCTCAGGCCGATGATGATCGGCGTCCCGAGCGTACTGGCCCCCACCGTCGAAGCAATGGTCGCGGTACCAATATTGACGATGACCGAGGTGCGGATCCCCGCCAGTATTACCGGGGCCGCCAGCGGTAGCTCCACCTTATACAGACGCTGCCAGCCGGTCATTCCCATCCCTTCGGCCACCCCTGACACCCCCGACGGTATCGACCCCAGCCCGGCCAGCGTCCCCTGCAACACCGGCAGTATGCCATACAGCGCGAGGGCGATGAGCGCGGGCAGCCAGCCAAATCCCAGCACCGGCACCGCCATCGCCAGCACCGCCACTGGCGGAAAGGTCTGCCCGATAGCGGCGATGGTCTCCACCAGCGGGCGAAACGCGCTGCCGGCGGGCCGGGTGACCGCCACCCCTGCCCCCAGTCCCACAACCGTTGCCGCGAGACTGGACGCCACCACCAGCCAGCCGTGATCGAGGGTTAGCGCCCAGAAGCTCTCCTGCTGATAGACCGGCCGCGGCAGCTCCGGGAACAGCCGACTGAACAGCGGCGCGCTGTAGGGCAGCCCTACCAGCAGGCCGATAAACAGCGCGATAAGCCACCACAGCGGCTCACGAAGCGCCTTCATGGCTCGCCTCCTGGCGCAGCAGATCGGCAAAATGCAGCGTGCCGCAGGGCCTGCCTTCGGCATCGACCACCGGCAGCGCCTCGCAGCGCCGGGCGACAAACTGCGACAGCGCTTCCCGCAGGGTCATGGTGACGGTCAGCCCCTCGCCCGCCAGCCGTTCGCCGGGACGCAAATAGTCCCCCACCTCGCGCAGCGACAGCAGGCGCACGCCCAGCTCGCTGCGGCCAAAAAAGGTCTGCACAAAGCTATTTTTCGGCCGCAGGAGCATCTCCAGCGGCGCCCCCTGCTGGACCACCTCGCCCCCGTCCATCAGCACCAAGTGGTCCGCCAGACGCAGCGCTTCGTCAATATCATGGGTCACCAGCACAATCGTCCGCCCCAGCAGCCGGTGGATGCGCAGCATCTCCTGCTGCAGCGCCTCGCGGGTCACCGGGTCGAGGGCGCCGAAGGGCTCATCCATCAACAGCACCTCCGGATCCGCCGCCAGCGCCCGCGCCACCCCCACCCGCTGCTGCTGGCCGCCGGAGAGCTGATGCGGGTAACGGTCGCGCAGCGTCGCCTCCAGCCCTAACAACGCCATCAGCTCGTCGACCCGGTCGGCGATCCTCGCCCGCGGCCATTTTTGCAACTGCGGTACAGTGGCGATATTCTGCGCCACCGTCCAGTGCGGAAACAGGCCGATGGACTGGATGGCATAGCCCATCCGCCGTCGCAGGGTCAGGACCGGCTGCTGACGGATGTCCTCGCCGGCAAAACGAATAGTGCCCCGGTCCGGCTCCAGCAGGCGGTTGATCATCTTCAGCGTCGTCGACTTGCCCGAGCCGGAGGTCCCCACCAGCACCGAGAAGGCGCCTTCGCGCAGCTCCAGGGTCAGGTCCTTCACCGCCGGATGGCCGGCAAACACTTTGCTGACCCCTTCAAACTCAATCATTGGCCTCTCCTTTTAGCCAGGCGCCCCACAGGGCGAACAGGGCATCCACCACCACCGCCAGGGCAATGGTCGGCACCACGCCCAGCAGCACCAGATCCAGCGCACTGCTCAGCAGCCCCTGAAACACCAGCGCGCCAAAGCCGCCGGCGCCGATCAGCGCGGCCACTACCGCCATGCCGACGGTTTGCACGCTGACCACCCGCAGGCTGCGCAGCAGCACCGGCATCGCCAGCGGAAGCTGCACCTGACGAAAGCGCTGCCCGGCGCTCATGCCCATCGCCGTCGCGCTCTCCAGGGCGTCCTGCGGCACCTGCTGCAGGCCGGTCACCACCCCGCGCACCAGCGGCAGCAGCGCATACAAAGTCAGGGCGATCAGGGCCGGCGCCATGCCGGTCCCGGAGACGCCCAGCTCGCCCAGCGCCGGGAAATAGCGCGCCAGACCGGCAAGTGGTGCAATCAGCAGGCCGAACAGCGCCACCGACGGGATAGTCTGGATCACATTGAGCACGGTGAAGGCGGGCGCCTGCCAGCGCGGACGTCGCCACAGCCATACCCCCAGCGGCAGGCCAATGAGCAGGCCCGGCAGCAGGGTGCCGAACAGCAAAAGCAGATGCTGGCGCAGGGCGTCGTCAAATACCTCCTGACGGTTGGCATACTCCTTCAGCAGAGAGAGCTGATCGAGCGCCCCGGTAGCAAGCAGGATGATGGGCAACAGCCAGACTTGCGCATTAAGCAGCCAGCGCCACAGCGGCCGGACGGTAAGATGACGGATGGCCTCGCTGGCCAGCAGCAGACAAAGCGCCAGCGACAGCCACAGGCCGCTGCCGGGCGAGGTGCGCGCCAGCGGCGAGCCGTGCCGGGAGAGCTCAAGCGCCGCCTGTCCGCTGCCCCAGATAAGCAGCGGGAAGAGCAGTTCGGCCAGCAGCAGGTGAAGAAGCGGCGCGGCCCTGCCTGGCAGCCAGCAAAGCAGCATCCCGGCAAGGACTGCCGCCAGCTGAACGCCGGCGAGCCAGGGCATCACCTGCCACAGCCCGCGCCCTTCTCCGGAGAGTAAGCGATTCGGCGCGTAAGTGATAAACGGCAGTGCCAGCGTAACCAGCAACAGACCTGTCAGCAGCAGGCCGACGCGGTGAGTACAGCGAATGGTCACCGGTGGCTTACTTCAGCAGGCCTTTCTGCTGCAGATAATCTGCCGCCACGCGCTTCGCATCCTGGCCTTCCACCGCAATGCGGGCGTTCAGCTGCTGCAAGGTTTTTTCATCGAGGCTGGCAAAGACCGGCTTCAGCCAGTCGGCGATCTGCGGATAGGCTTTGAGCACTGCCTCACGCACCACCGGCGTCGGGGCATAAATCGGCTGCACGCCCTGCGGGTCGCTCAGCGTCTGTAACCCCAGCGCCGCGACCGGGCCGTCAGTGCCGTAGGCCATCGCCGCGTTTACGCCCGAGGTCTGCTGCGCCGCCGCTTTGATGGTCACCGCCGTATCGCCCCCGGCCAGCGACAACAGTTGGTTCTGGTTGAGGTTGAAGCCATACGCTTTTTCAAACGCCGGCAGCGCGTCCGGGCGCTCAATAAACTCCGCCGAGGCCGCCAGCTTAAATTCGCCGCCCTGCTTCAGGTAGCGACTGAGGTCGGCCAGCGAGGTCAGGTGATTTTTCTCCGCCAGGTCCTGGCGCACGGCGATAGTCCAGGTATTGTTGGCCGGCGCCGGGGTGAGCCATACCAGCTGATGTTTCTCCTGATCGAGGCGCTTCACCTTCTCATAGCCCTGTTGGGCATGCTTCCACGCCGGGTCGTTTTCATCTTTGAAGAAGAAGGCGCCATTGCCGGTATATTCCGGATAGATATCCAGCTCGCCGGCGACAATCGCTCCGCGCACCACCGGCGTGGTGCCGAGCTGGATTTTATTAATCGTTTTTACGCCGTGGCTTTCCAGCACCTGCTGGATCATATTGCCCAGCAGCGCGCCTTCGGTATCAATTTTCGAGCCGACCTTCACCGGCTCCGCCGCCTGCAGCGGTAAACTTATCAGGGCGGCCAGCGCCAGCGCACCGGACCATTTCATTGCCATCTTCATCCCGCTTCCCTCAGTTCTTTTGCGCTTCGCTTACAGAAGCTTAAGAGAAAAGCGTAGTCCATTTGCCAGCGATGCGAAAAAGAAAAGGCCGATTAATCGGCCTTTAACGTGTCACGTTGAGCTTAAGGGCTATTCCTTACAACAGTTCAAACTCGCTCTGCTTCACGCGGGCGGAGTCCACGCCGATAAAGACATTGAATTTGCCCGGCTCAGCAACGTATTTCATCTGCTGGTTCCAGAACTTCAGCGCGTTGACGTCAATCGGGAAGCTGACGGTTTGCGTTTCGCCCGGCTTGAGGTTGACCTTTTTAAAGCCGCGCAGCATTTTCACCGGCCGGCTCATGGAGGCAGTGACGTCCTGCAGATACAGCTGAATGACCGTTGCCCCTTCGCGTTTGCCGGTGTTGGTCACCTGCACGCTGGCGGTCACGCTGCCGTCGCGCGGCAGGGTGGCTGACGACATGGTGACATCGGAGACGCTAAAGGTGGTGTAGCTGAGGCCGTAACCAAACGGATACAGCGGGCCGTTGGCTTCATCGAAGTAACGCGAGGTGTACTTGTTCGGTTTCTCCGGATTATACGGCCGGCCGGTATTCAGGTGGCTGTAGTAGGTTGGGATCTGCCCCACCGAGCGCGGGAAAGACATCGGCAGTTTGCCCGACGGGTTATAGTCGCCAAACAGCACGTCGGCGATGGCGTGACCGCCTTCAGTGCCGGCAAACCAGGTCTCCAGCAGCGCATCGGCTTGCTGATCCTCTTTCACCAGCGCCAGCGGACGGCCGTTCATCAGCACCAGCACCAGCGGTTTGCCGGTGGCTTTGAGGGCGGCAATCAGATTGCGCTGGCTCTGCGGCAGGGTGATGTCGGTCCGGCTGGAGGCCTCATGCGCCATGCCCTGCGCTTCGCCCACCACGGCAACCACCACGTCGGATTGCTTCGCCGCCGCGACGGCTTCGTCGATCATTTCCTGCGGCGAGCGCGGGTCAACCTGCACCGCGTTCTCATACAGGTTAAGGAAATCGACGATGCCTTTATCGTCAGTGACGTTCGCCCCTTTGGCGTAAATCACTTTACCGTTATCACCCAGCGCTTCTTTGATGCCGGTCAGGACGGTCACCGACTGGTCGGCCACCCCGGCCGCGGACCAACTGCCCATCATGTCGCGTTTGCTGTCCGCCAGCGTGCCAATCACCGCGATGGTGCCGGATTTTTTCAGCGGCAGCGTATCGAGACGGTTTTTCAGCAGTACCAGGCTTTCGCGGGCCACTTCGCGCGCCTCTTTGCGATGCAGGCGGCTTTCCGCGTTGGTGTCCTGCGGGTCAGAATCTTTTGGTCCCAGGTGGCTGTAAGGATCGTTGAACAGCCCCATGTCATATTTGACGTTGAGCACATGACGGGTGGCGTCATCCAGCTCGGCCATGGTCACCTTGCCAGACTTCACCAGCCCCGGCAGGTACTTGCTGTAATACTCGTCACTCATGCTCATGTTGATGCCGGACTTAAGCGCCACGCGCACCGCGTCTTCCGGGTCGGAGGCCACGCCGTGCTTAATCAACTCTTTGATGGCGCCGTGGTCGGAGACCGTGATGCCTTTAAAGCCCCACTGGTCGCGCAGGACGTCTTTCAGCAGCCAGGAATCAGCAGTCGCCGGGGTGCCGTTCAGCGAGTTCAGGGCCACCATCACCGCGCCGCTGCCGGCATCAAGCCCGGCTTTGTACGGCGGCATATAGTCGTTGAACAGGCGCTGCGGGCTCATGTCGACCGTGTTGTACTCTTTCCCGCCCTCCACCGCGCCGTAGGCGGCGAAGTGCTTGACGCTGGTCATCACCGAATAGCGATCCGCCGGGCTCTTGCCCTGCATCGACTCCACCATCGCCTGGCCCATCATCGTGGTCAGATACGTGTCTTCCCCGAACCCTTCGGAAGCGCGTCCCCAGCGCGGGTCGCGGGAGACGTCGACCATCGGCGCCCAGGTCATGTTCAGGCCGTCATCGGCAGCTTCATAAGCTGACACGCGGCCCACGGTCTTCACGGCGTCAAGGTTAAACGATGAGGCTAGGCCGAGGCTTATCGGGAACACGGTGCGCTGACCGTGCAGCACATCGTAGGCAAAGAACAATGGGATCTTCAGGCGGCTAAGCTGCATCACCTGATCCTGCATCACGCGGATATCCGGCCGGGTGACGGTGTTAAAAATCGCCCCCACCTGACCGTTTTTGATCATGTCGCGGATCGCCTCTTTCGGGTTATCCGGGCCAACGCTTATCAGACGCAGCTGGCCGATTTTCTCGTCTACCGTCATTTTTTTCAGCAGATCGGTGACAAAGGCATCCCGCGCCTGCGGGGTCAGAGGGTGGTTACCAAACAGTTCATCCGCCAGCGCGGGTTGCAGCGCCAGACTCACGGCGACGCCTACAGTGCAGAGCCATTTCATTGTTATCTCGCTTTTTCTCAGACGGGGACTCGGTAAAACATAATAAAAACCGCAGTTTGCCATATATATAAACAACGCGCCCGCAGAATGCTAAGGTTCTTCTCTGATTTTTGCGAAACATTCATGCATCAAATTGTCATACAAAGCGCTATGCTTATCCTCGATATTTCGCGCACCACCACAAGGAGTGGAACATGTCATCTGCACCCACTAATACCCATAAAACGTTTCTGGCGGATCTGGCGCGCCTGGTTGGCCCTTCGCATCTGCTGACCGACCCGGCAAAAACCCAACGCTACCGCAAAGGCTTCCGCTCCGGTCAGGGCGAGGCGCTGGCGGTTGTCTTTCCCGGCACCCTGCTGGAACTCTGGCGCGTGCTTAACGCCTGCGTAGACGCCGATAAAATTATTCTGATGCAGGCGGCCAACACCGGCCTGACCGAAGGTTCGACCCCCAACGGCAATGATTACGATCGCGAGATCGTGATTATCAGCACTCTGCGCCTGGATAAACTGCATCTGCTGGACAAAGGCGAGCAGGTGCTGGCCTGGCCCGGCACTACCCTCTATTCGCTGGAAAAAGCGCTCAAACCGCTGGGTCGCGAGCCGCACTCAGTGATCGGCTCGTCATGCATCGGCGCATCGGTGATCGGCGGGATCTGCAACAACTCCGGCGGTTCGCTGGTGCAGCGCGGGCCCGCCTATACCGAAATGTCGCTGTTCGCGCAGATTGACGCCGACGGCAAGCTGAAGCTGGTCAACCATCTGGGCATTGATCTCGGCAGCACGCCGGAGCAGATCCTCAGCCGCCTCGACGACGAGCGCATCAGCGATAGCGATGTGCTGCACGACGGCCGCCACGCCCACGATCACGACTATGTGACCCGCGTGCGCGATGTCGATGCCGACACCCCGGCGCGCTACAACGCCGACCCGGACCGCCTGTTCGAATCCTCCGGCTGCGCCGGCAAGCTGGCGGTTTTCGCCGCGCGTCTGGATACCTTCCCGGCGGAAAAACGCCAGCAGGTGTTTTACATTGGCACCAACCAGCCGCAGGTATTGACCGAGATCCGCCGCCATATCCTCGCCGAGTTCCAGCATCTGCCGGTGGCCGGGGAATATATGCACCGCGATATTTACGATATCGCCGAGAAGTATGGCAAAGACACCTTCCTGATGATCGACAAGCTCGGCACCGACAAAATGCCGTTCTTCTTCACCATGAAGGGGCGCACCGACGCGATGCTGGAGAAAGTCTCGCTGTTTAAGCCGCACTTTACCGACCGCTTTATGCAGAAGCTCGGCCACGTCTTCCCGGCGCACTTACCGGAGCGGATGAAAACCTGGCGTGATAAATATGAACATCATCTGCTGCTGAAGATGGCCGGGGATGGCATCGAAGAAGCGCAGCGCTGGCTGACGGAATACTTCCAGCAGGCCGAGGGGGATTTCTTCGCCTGTACGCCGGAGGAAGGCAGCAAGGCGTTTCTGCACCGCTTTGCCGCCGCCGGCGCGGCCATCCGCTATCAGGCGGTGCATGCTGACGAAGTGGAAGATATTCTGGCGCTGGATATCGCCTTGCGCCGCAACGATACCGAGTGGTTCGAACATCTGCCGCCGGAGATCGACAGCCAGCTGGTGCATAAGCTCTACTATGGCCACTTTATGTGCCATGTGTTCCATCAGGATTACATCGTCAAGAAAGGGGTCGACGCCCACGCTCTGAAAGAGCAGATGCTGGCGTTGCTGAAAGCGCGCGGCGCCCAGTACCCGGCGGAGCATAACGTGGGTCATCTGTATGAGGCCCCGGAGAGCCTGCAGCAGTTCTATCGCCAGAACGATCCGACCAACAGCATGAACCCGGGGATTGGTAAAACCAGTAAGCAGAAATACTGGGGTGAAGCGGCACCAACGCCGGTCTCCCCGGCAGATCCGCAATAATCAGCGGCAGGACTATTCAGCCTGGCGCTTCTGTATTACGCTGCACGCCGGAGAATGTCTCTCCGGCAGATTCAGGAGCGCCGCCATGCCCGCAGAGGCCCCGTTACTCGACAGTGATTTAGAAATTCGTGAAGCGCTGCCCGACGATGCGCACGCCATCGCCGCGCTGTATGTCTGGCACGTGCTCAATGGCCGCGCTTCCTTTGAAGAGATCCCCCCTACCGTTGACGAAATGCGTAAACGGATCAAAACCGTCCGCGATAACGGGCTGCCCTGGCTGGTGGCGCTGTGGCGCGGCGCCATCGTCGGCTACTGCTACGCCACCTTCTATCGGCCTCGTCCGGCCTATCGTTACACGCTTGAGGAATCGATCTACGTGGAATCCGGGATGGGCGGGCGCGGCATCGGCAGCGCGCTGCTGTCGCGGCTGATCGCCGAATGCGAGAAAGGCCCGTGGCGGCAGATGCTGGCGATCATCGGTGATGGCCATAACAATGCCGGTTCGCTGGCGATCCATAAAAAGTTTGGTTTTACCGTGGCGGGTCAACTGCGCAGCGTGGGCTACAAAATGGGCGACTGGCGAGATACGTTGATTATGCAGCGCGCGCTGGGTGACGGCGACTGGACGCTGCCGGAGTGATATCCGGCGTCAAATCCCCGGCTCGCGGCGTAAACGCCTTAGCCGGGCTACCGTTCAGCGCGGTTCCGTAGAGGCGTCAGCCGCCATACTGCACAAACACCGGCACTCGGCCTGATTGCCCGGCGGCGCTGCGCTTGCCGGGCCTACGAAAGGGGCGAACCCGGCGCCAAATCACGTAGCCCGGATAAGGCGCAATGCGCCGCCATCCGGCACAAACGCGGCACGGTGTCGGGTATATTGCCCGGCGGCGCTGCGCTTGCCGGGCCTGCGAAGGGGGCGAACCCGGTGCCAAATCACGTAGCCCGGATAAGGCGCAATGCGCCGCCATCCGGGGGACAGGCAGATTAATCGTTCTGCGCGGTCTGCGCGCCGCCTTTCAGCATCGCCTCTGACATCTGCGCTTCGCGCTGCTTTTTATAGCTCAGCGCCGAGGCGGGTACCGGCATCACTTTCCCGGTCTCGATCCAGGTCCGCAAGCGGCTGGCGTCGGCGAAGTGGGTGTATTTACCGAAGGCATCCATCACCACCAGCGCCACCGGGCGTTGGTTAATCACCGTACGCATAATCAGGCAGTGGCCGGCAGCGTTGGTGAAGCCGGTTTTAGTCAGCTGGATATTCCAGTTATCGCGATACACCAGATGGTTGGTGTTGCGGAACGGCAGGCTGTAGGCCGGATGGGCGAAAGTGGCGGTCTCTTCTTTGGTGGTGCTCAACTGACCGATCAGCGGATACTGCTCGCTGGCGATCAGCAGTTTGGTCAGATCGCGGGCGGTGGAGACGTTATGCACCGACAGGCCCGTCGGCTCCACGTAGCGGGTATGAGTCATGCCCAGCGCCTGGGCTTTGGCGTTCATCGCGCGAATGAAGGCATCGTAGCCGCCTGGATAGTGATGCGCCAGGCTGGCGGCCGCGCGGTTCTCGGAAGACATCAGCGCCAGCAGCAGCATCGTGCGGCGGCTGATTTGGCTGTTGAGGCGCACGCGGGAGTAGATCCCCTTCATTTCCGGCGTATGGCTGATATCCACCGTCAGCATCTCATCCATCGGCAGATGGGCATCGAGCACCACCATGGCGGTCATCACTTTGGTGATTGACGCCATCGGGCGCACCAGATCCGGCTGGCTGGCATAGATGATTTTTTTGGTGGCCAGATCGACGATCATGGCGCTGCCGGAGGCGATATCCGGCTGCGAGGCGGCAACCGCCGCGGAGGTTTTTGCTAACGCCTGGGGCGCAAAAGGCACAGCCAGCAGCAAGGTCAGGCTGAGCAAAGAGACTCGAAATTTCGGCATCATGGGCATTCTGAAAAGTATTTTTGCACGTTATGGAACGTACGCCGCGAGGTTAAGTGGGCAACATCGCTGGCAAACGCCATCATACCGCGCCGTAAGGCCCTGTGCCTAATAAGAATCGTGAAGAAATGCTGCATTGCCGACACAAAATACATATTTGCCGGCAATGCATATTATCCAGTGACGTGCGATCAGAAGAGTCGGTAACCATACCCCCACAGTACCACGGTGATCGCCAGCAGCACTTCCAGTACCAGCACTCCGATGGCCAGCGTCGAACTGGCGAAGCTTAACCCCTCTTCCCGGTTAATGCTCAGGAAGGTCGGGATGCCCAGATAGAGCAGATAGCCGGTGTAAAACAGCGCGATGGTACCGATCAGCGCGCACAGCCAGACCAGCGGATAGAGCGCCACAATCCCGCTCAGGAACAGCGGCGTGGCCACATAGCCGGCAAACACCATGCAGCGTTTCAGGGAAGGCTGCTGCGGATACTGCCTGGCCATCCACCAGATAACCCGCCCCATGATCGCCACCCCGGCCAGCATCACGGCATAAAACAGTACCGCCAGCGCCAGACCGGTCAACATCGACAGTTTAATAACGGTGCCGTCGCCGAAGTTCCAGCCCAGCTGCGTGGTGCCGATAAAGGCGCACACCACCGGAACCGCCGCCATCAGCAGCACATGGTGCGTATAGTGATGAGAAATGGTTTCGTTCTCGCTCTTTATCACGCTCATTTCCCGGTTGGGATGAGCGAAGAGCCCCCAGACATGGTTCATAGCGTCCCCCTTGTCACGGCTTCGTACTGCACTGATCCAAGTATAATTCACCCTGTAGATTATTTTGTGTACAGCACAAAAAATCTGCGTCACCGCGTTTTGGTCAGCAGGGTGTATGATTAACAGGTGATGAGATAAGGAGATAAGCTGTTTATGGATATCAATCACCTGATTTCCCAGTATGGCTACGCGGCGCTGATCGTCGGCAGCATGGCGGAAGGTGAGACCATTACCCTGCTGGGCGGCGTCGCAGCGCATCAGGGGTTACTGAAGTTTCCCCTGGTGGTGATCGCCGTCGCCCTCGGCGGGATGATTGGCGATCAGCTGCTCTATCTGGTCGGCCGCCGCTTCGGGGGACGCATTCTGCGCCGTTTCGCCAGCCAGAAGGCGCGAATACGTAAAGCGCAGCGCATGATCCAGCACCGGCCGTGGCTGTTTGTCATCGGCACCCGCTTTATGTATGGCTTCCGGGTAATCGGCCCCCTGCTGATCGGCGCCAGCCGCCTGCCGCCGCGCATTTTCCTGCCGTTGAATATTGTCGGAGCGCTGGTGTGGGCCCTGCTGTTTACCACCATTGGCTATCTCGGCGGCGAGGTGGTTGGCCCGTGGCTGCACCATCTGGACGCCCATCTGAAGCACTGGATCTGGCTGATCCTCGCGGTAGGACTGGTGGTCGCCGCCCACTGGTGGCTCAGGCGGCGAGAAAGGAAGAAGAAAGACTAAACGGCGCCCCCGCAGGCGCGCCGTTGCGCCGGTTATTTCACGCTCTGGTGATAGCCGCCGCCGAGAGCAGAAGTCAGCAGAATGCTGGCGTCAATCCACTGGCCGTGCAGGCGCAATGCGGTAATGCGCTCCTGCAGCGCCGGGAGCTTCGCCATACTGACTCTGGAGCCGGGTAAGATCCCCGCCGCCATTCGGGCCTGCGCCAGGTTCACCACCCGCTGGGCGTCTTTTTCAACCTGCTGCTGCTGCTGGCTTTTGGCCATCAGCGTCTCGACCTGGCTGGCGGTTTTCGCCACCTGGTTGACGGCATCCACTACCGCTTTGTTGTACTGCGCTATCGACAGGCTGTTCTGCGCGCTGGCGATATCCAGATTGGCATTGAGGCGGCCGCTGTCAAAGATCGGCAGCGTCAGTCCGGCGGTGACGCCCATCTGCTGCGCCGAGTGACGGAAAAGATCGCTTAAGTGCAGGGCATCCTGCTGCAGGAACGCCATCAGATTGATGTCGGGATAAAACGCCGCTTTCGCCGCGTCCACTTCGCTCAGCGATGCCTCAATGTACCAGTGAGCAACCTGCAGATCCGGGCGGCGCGCCAGCAGCTCATAGCCGAGGGTATCAGGCAGCTGCGCGCTGACCGTCGGCAGGCTGACCGGTTTGAGATTCAGCGACTGGCTCTGGCTGTTGGTCAGGGCCATCAGGCGCGCTTCAATCTCTTTCATCGTGCCCGCCACGTCCGCCAGCTGCTGGTCGGTTTTGCTGACGTTAATATCGTTCTCCGCCCCTTCGGCGGAGTTGGTGATCCCGCGCTGCAACAGGGCCTTGTCGACCGTCACGATATTATTTTGCTCACCCTTCACCTGCTGCAGCACCGCTTTAATCGCCGCTTCCGTCTGCCACTGCCAGTACAGGCGCGCCACGCTGCCAGAAAGCAATTCGCGGGTCTGGGCCTGCTCCGCCACCTGGGCTTTCAGCTCGCCGATGCGCGCTTTCACCAGCGCGCGGTTTTTACCCCACAGGTCCAGATCCCAGCCAGCGGTCAGGCCGAAGGTGCCGTTGGTGTACCACGGGCCGGTATTGCCGTCGGTGTCGGTGGCGAACGGCCCCATCAGGCCTTCGGCCGACATGCGCTGGCGTTCAACATCGGCGGAGAAATCCATCTCCGGGCCAAGATTCGCCTGCGACATTCGCGCCTGCGCTTCGGCAAGCCTGATGCGCTGTTCGGCAATTTGCATATCCGGCGCATTGGCGAGTGCGCGCTGAATCAGATTATCCAGTTGGGCATCGTGGTAGTCTTTCCACCAGTCGGTCTGCGGCCAGCCATTTTTCACGGCGGCAGGGAGATCCATGGAAACATGGGAGGCTGGAATTTGCTGCTGCGGCGGATTAGCAACCTCATGAGATGGCGCGCAGCCAGCCAGCGCGATGGCCAGGGGCAATGCCGCCAGCACGCTTTTATTTAATATCAATTTCATTAGACAGGTCAGATAACTTAATCAGGTTGGTTATCATAAGTTAATTGAATTAAACGCGTTTAGTAAAGCGTGTGACTAAATTATTAGTTAGCTAAAAATAAACAACCTTATCAATTCAAGGGATGAATATGAGTCAGAATATTTATGACGACCCGCAGTTTTTTGCCGGCTATGCGACCCTCGATCGCTCGGTGAAGGGACTGGATGGCGCACCGGAGTGGCCTTCCCTGCAGGCAATGTTGCCGCCGATAACCGGTTTGCGGGTGGTGGATCTCGGCTGCGGCTACGGCTGGTTTTGCCGCTGGGCACAGCAGCAGGGAGCCAGCCAGATAACCGGTTTTGATATCTCCCAGCGCATGCTGGCGCAGGCGCGGGAGATGACCCGCGGGGATGAGATTGTCTACCGCTGCGCCGATCTGCAAACCCTGACGCTGCCCGCCAACAGCTGCGATCTGGTCTACAGCTCGCTGGCGCTGCATTATTTACCGGACATTGCCCCGCTCTTCGCCACCCTGCAGCAGGCGCTGGTTCCCGGCGGCACCCTGGTCTTTTCCGCCGAACATCCCATCTATACCGCCCCCTTGCAGCAGGGCTGGCGGGTGGATGACCAGGGACAGAAAAGCTGGCCGGTCAGTCACTATCAGCAGGAGGGTGAGCGCGTCAGCAACTGGTTTGCCGAGGGCGTCATCAAGCAACATCGCAAGCTCTCAAGCTGGATAAACGCGCTTATCGCCGCGGGTTTTGTGCTGGAGCAGCTGGATGAGTGGGGTCCGAGCGCCGAACAGATTGTCCAACAGCCCGCCCTGGATGAAGAGAAAGAACGTCCGATGATCTTTTTACTGCGCGCGCGTAAACCGGGCTAATCCCCCGCCCGGCGATGGCCGGGCGGGCATCCTTTACGCTTTCAGGCTGGCGCCGCGGCTGGCAATCACCTCTTTATACCAGTCAAAACTCTTCTTCTTACTGCGCGCCAGGGTGCCGGTGCCGTCATCATGACGGTCGACATAGATAAAGCCATAGCGCTTCGACAGCTCCGCCTTCGAGGCGCTCACCAGGTCAATCGGCCCCCAGCTGGTAAAGCCCATCAGCTCAACGCCATCGTCAATGGCTTCCCGCGCCTGCACCAGATGGTCGTTCAGGTAACTGATGCGGTAGTCATCGTTAATGCTGCCATCGGCTTCCACCTTATCCTTGGCGCCCAGACCATTTTCCACGATAAACAGCGGCTTCTGATAGCGATCCCACAGCACGTTCAGCAGCGTACGCAGGCCCAGCGGGTCTATCTGCCAGCCCCACTCCGAGCTCGCCAGGTGCGGGTTCGGCACCATGCTGAGAATATTGCCGCGCGCCTGCTGGTTCAGCGCCTCGTCGGCGGTGACGCAGCCGGTCATGTAGTAGCTAAAGGAGATAAAGTCGACGGTGGTTTTCAGCGCTTCACGATCGGCATCGGTAATGGTGAGTGTGATACCGTTGTCGCGGAAAAAGCGCAGCATATAGCCCGGGTACGCGCCGCGCGCCTGCACGTCGCCAAAGAACTGCCAGCTGCGGTTCTCCTGCAGCGTCTCAAACACATCTTCCGGTTTGCAGCTCAGGGGATACATCAGCCCGCCGAGCAGCATATTGCCGATTTTGCCCTCGGGCACCAGCTCGTGACAGGCTTTAACCGCCAGGGCGCTGGCCACCAGCTGGTGGTGAATCGCCTGATACACCTCGCCTTTGCTGCTGCCGGCCGGCAGGCCGACGCCGGTCATCGGAGCATGCAGCGACATATTGATTTCGTTAAAGGTCAGCCACAATTTGACCTTATTTTTATAGCGGCTGAACACCGTGCGGGCGTAGCGCTCAAAGAAACCAATCACCTCCCGGCTGCCCCAGCCGCCGTAGTTTTTTACCAGCGCCCACGGCATTTCATAATGCGACAGCGTCACCAGCGGGGTGATGTTGTGCTTCGCCATCTCGTCGAACAGCTTGTCGTAGAACGCGAGACCGGCTTCGTTGGGCTCGGCGTCATCGCCGTTGGGATAGATGCGGGTCCAGGCGATGGACACCCGCAGGCAGTTAAAGCCCATCTCGGCGAACAGAGCGATATCTTCCGGGTAGCGATGGTAAAAATCGATCGCCACATCCTTAATACCGCTGTCGCCGGGTACGCGCTCGACCACCTCGCCGAACACGCCGTGCGGCTGCACATCGGAGGTGGATAAGCCTTTGCCCTCTTCCAGATAAGCCCCTTCCACCTGATTCGCCGCGGTCGCGCCGCCCCATAAAAAATCCGCCGGGAATGTTTTCATCTCTCTCTCCTGTGATTAATGGCTGACTGACAACAGCGGCTGGCCGGCTTCGACGGCGCTGGACGCCACCGTATCAATTTCCCGGTAGTCGTCGCTGTTGCTGATAATGATCGGGGTCGCCAGGTCGTAACCGGCATCCAGAATCGCCTGACGATCGAACTCGATCAGCAGATCGCCGGCCTGCACCCTGTCGCCCTCTTTGACATGTGCGGTAAACGGCACGCCGTCGAGTTTGACCGTGTCGATGCCGACGTGGATCAACAGCTCAATGCCGCTGTCGCTCTGCAGGCCGATGGCATGTTTAGTCTGAAACAGGGAAGCCACTTCGCCCGGGAACGGGGCAATCACTTGGCCCACCGCCGGGATAATGGCGACCCCTTTACCGAGCAGGCCGCTGGCGAAGGTGCTATCCGGCACCTGCTCGAGGGCGATAACGCTGCCGCTCATCGGCGCCAGAATATCGTTTGCCGAGGCCGGAGCTACCGTCACGGCGCCCGGTGCAGCGCTGGCGCGCGGCATGCCGGCGAAGAAGGTCAGCACGCAGGCAAGCACGAAAGCCACGCCGGTGCCGATAAGCCCGCCCCAGACGGTGGCGTCAATCCCGCCAGGCGGGATCATCTGCGCCGGGAAAAAGATATTCGGCACACCGAATGAGTAAGCATGGCTATTACTGAAGGCAGTGATCGCCCCGCCGATGGCACCGGCGATACAGCCGAAGATAAACGGACGACGCAGCGGCAGGGTCAGACCGTAGATAGCCGGCTCGGTGATGCCAAACAGCCCGGCAGAGAAGGCGGAACCGGCCAGCATCCGCTGACGCGCATCGCGGGTGGCCAGCAAAATCCCCAGAACCGCCCCCACCTGGGCAATCACCGCCGGAAGAATAATCGGCAGCATGGAGTCGTGACCAAGTACTGTCATGTTGTTGATCATCAACGGCACCAGCCCCCAGTGCAGGCCAAAAATAACGCACACCTGCCACATGGCGCCCAGTACCGCGCCCGCCAGCCATGGGGCAAACGCATAAATGAACTGGTAGCCGTTGGCCAGCAGATGGCTCAGCCAGGTGGCGACCGGGCCAATCACCAGGAAGGTGAGCGGGACCACCACCGCCAGGCAGATCGCCGGGGTGAAGAAGTTTTTCATCGATGACGGCAACAGCGCGTTGCTCTTGCGCTCCAGCCAGCAGCAGACCCACGAGGCGAGAATAATCGGGATCACTGACGAGCTGTAGTTGATAAAGGTCACCGGGATGCCGAGAAAGTGCTCCACCGCCGCGCCCGGCGCCTGGCTGGCCTCAAAGGCCTGAATCATCAGCGGGTGGGTTAACGCCCCGCCAATCACCATCGAGATAAACGGGTTGCCGCCAAACTTCTTCCCGGCGGTATAGCCAAGAAACAGCGGGAAGAAAAAGAACAGCGCGTCGCTGGCGGCAAACCAGATTTTATAAGTCCCCTGCTCCGGCGTAAGCCAGCCGCAGGTCACCGCCAGCGCCAGCAGGCCTTTCAGCAGACCGGTCGCCGCCATCACGCCGATAAACGGTGTAAAAATGCCGGAAATGATGTCGATAAGCTGGCTTAACACCGATCCTTTGGCCGCTTTTTCCCCGGCAACCGGTTCGCTGTCATCGCTTAACCCCGCCTCCTGGCGCACCGCCAGCCAGACGTCGTGAACGTGGTTGCCAATCACCACCTGAAACTGGCCACCGCTCTCCACCACCATAATGACGCCCGGATTGGCCTTCAGCCCTTCGGCATCGGCTTTGCCGTTATCTTTCAGTTTAAAACGCAGACGTGTCGCACAGTGAACCAGACTCACAATGTTCTCTTTGCCGCCGACGCGGTTGAGAATATCCTGCGCGAGTGCTTTATATTCCATGCTCTTTTCCTTACTGCCGCTGCCCGCAGACAACCGGCGACTGAGTAGTAAAAAATAAAAAAACCCGAGAACCACGCCGGTGGGCGTCGCGCTCAGGTTTTGCCTGCATCATGCAGTAACAATCCAGTTTTGTTGGGGGGAATTAACGCCCCTCTTTTCTTACCCGTTCGATATGAATGGCAAGAAACATAATCTCTTCGGTGGTCAGCGACCGCTGATACTGCTTTTGCAGATGCGTCGCCACCGTTTCCGCACACTTCCACGCTTTAGCGTAGTTATCTTTCACCGCGCTGTGCAGCGAGACGTCGTCATCTTCCACCACCGTGCGCGTCAGCATCCGCTGGGCGAAGAACTTGAGATGAGTGACAAAGCGCTGATAGCTCAATGACTCTTCGTCATAGTTAAGCTGCAGCTGATACTTCACCAGCTGCAGGATCTCCTGCATCACCCGGGTCACGTGCATGACCTCCGGCATTTCGCTGTTGAGCTGCGCCGTCACCAGATGCAGGGCGATAAATCCGGCTTCATCCTCCGCCAGCTCCACACCAAGCCTTTTGGCAATAATGGCCCTTGCCTCCTGACCCAGCGCGAACTCCTTCGGATACAGCCGCTTAATCTCCCACAGCAGCACGTTACGCAGTGCGATGCCCTTTTTCTGCCGCTCGATAGCAAAATGACAGTGATCCGTTAATGTGATGTACAAACTTTCCTGTAGCTTGCCCAGCCGCCCGCGTGCCAGGTCGATAATGCGATCGCAGGTGGTCATCACTTCTAACGGTATCTGACTGAGTAACTCACCTAAGCGGCCTACCAGTTCATCGCTCTGTAAGGCGAAGACTTTTTCAATTTTACTGTCGTCCAGCACGTCGCCCGGGCGTTTCTGAAAGGCCAGCCCTCGCCCCATCACCACCTGTTCGCGCCGGTGCTCGTCAAGAACCACCACCACATTGTTATTGAGTACTTTGGCGATTTGCATATAGACCCCAGAAACAAAAAAACCTGACCCCCGACGAAACGCCAGGTGATCAGGTTTTGCCTGCCGCAGCAGTTGCAATCCAACACCCGCACTGTAACAACTTCTGCTGCGCGCTCAACCTGACAAGTGAAAAAACGTGATTAAGATCGCGACTATCAGAAAGTCACCACCGTTTTCCACTCCACCACCCATGCGTCCTGGGTCTGCGCGACGCCGCCCGGACGGTGCCAGTACTGCAGGCCCGGCTGCAGCTCCAGCCAGGAGACCGGGCGGAAGCGATAATAGAGCTCGCCGTTCAGCGAATGACCGGCCACCGGCTGGTAAGCCGGGTCGTTATAGTCGGTGGCGCCGCTGAGTTGATTCATATAGCGCTGGTTACGTGCGTAGTGGCTGCTCATGTCGATCCACGTCAGACCAAAGCCAATCCAGTCCTCCGGGCGGGCGTCAAACAGCCCGCGGTAGCGCATGGAGGCGGCGACGGCGGAGTGGATATAGTTACTGCGCTGGTCGCTGAGGCTGCCGCTCAGCGAGACGCTCATCCCCCGCAGCGGGTCGTCGGCGTGGCGGGTGATCTGCTGGTTCAGACCAGCGTACATAAACCAGGTGCTGTCGTGCTCGGCGTAGCCTTGCGGATCGGTCGCCCCGGCGCCGCCGGATTTGCCGCTGTAGAGGTCGGTTTGCGGCGCGTTGGTCCAGACCACACCCAGGTTATAGGCTCCCGGCAGGCCATTCATCAGCGGACGGGTTTCGATCTCCATCGGCAGTAAAATGCCTTTGCTGCCCTTCGTCGACCCGCTCCAGGCGTGACTGCGCGCGGTAGCCTGCGGGTTTTGCTCCATCACCCCGCCTTTCAGGGTGACCGTCGGCGTCAGCTTGTACTCCAGGGTGGTGCCCCAGGTGTGGATGTTCCAGTTATTCCAGGTCAGCGAGTTGGCCGATTTCCCACCGCACTGGGTCAGTAGCTGAAAATCGCAGGGAATGATCTGGTCGAAAGTTTGCACCTTGTTCATCATGCCGATGCGCCAGGTCAGGCGACGGTCGTCAAAGCTGCGGGCAAAGGTCAGCCAGCCGAGGCGGGTGATCGACCCGCCGCCCCAACTCTCCTGCGACAGATCGTTGAAACTCACCCGCGGATCCTGCAGCCGTTTCGTGGTGAGGTTATCATCGTGGTTACGGTTGACGATGTTGCCTTCGAGACGCGCATCCGGTATGCCGGTCCAGCGCTCCAGATCCTGGGTAAAGGTCAGCGCCACCTGGTCAATATAGGCCAGGTGTTTATCATGGTCGTAACCGCCGCCGGCGTTGTAGGCCATCTCGTTAAGATACCCGAGATTATAATGAAAGCCGTTCTCTTCGAGGATCGGACGAATGCCCAGCATATCGCCCAGCAGCCCCTGCTGCCCGGCTTCGAACCCCAGCACGCTGCCGTTCCAGGCCGGAGTTTCCGCGGCGCTGACGGCAGGCACCATTGCCGCCAGCGACGCGCCGATCAAAAGCTGATTTATTTTTTTGTTATGCATTGTGATATCCACCGTGACTGAATAAAAAAAAAGGGGATCCCCAGGTTATTTATTTACCTGTTTTCTTTTTTAAAAAATGAATGGCAAAGGGCGTCCACCGGTAATAAAACCGCGACGATGCCAGAGAAAACGTTAATTACAACCTATTGTTTTACATAACCATTTTTTCACCATTGAATTTTAGCCAAAAAAAAACCTAAGCACTTTCCGCCACGAATGACGAAAATGCTTAGGTTTTGCCTGGGTTCAGTAGCAATCCTGAATTGATTGACCGCACATTATCACTTTATTCAACTCATGCCTACCAGCAATAGGCAGGCAAGTAATAATATGTGAAGCAAATAACAGTATGGTGTTTAATAGCGGGCGATGGCCGCCGCTATTTCAGCAGACGTTTGCAGGGCGCGAATTTCATTAAACAGAGTCAGCGCCTCACTATATTCCTTGCGTAAATAGCCTAACCATTGCTTAATTCTCGCCACATGATACAGACCGGTGTCGCCCTGCTTTTCCAGGCGGGTATATTTTTGCAACAGCTGAACCACCTGCGGCCACGGCATGCGCGGTTCGTTGTATTTGATCACCCGGCTGAGGTTCGGCACGTTGAGCGCCCCGCGGCCAATCATCACCGAATCGCAGCCGGTGACGGCCATACAATCCTGGGCGCTTTGCCAGTCCCAGATCTCGCCGTTGGCCACCACCGGAATGGTCAGACGCTGGCGGATCTCACCGATCGCCTGCCAGTTAATGCGTTCGGCTTTGTAGCCATCTTCTTTGGTGCGGCCGTGAACCACCAGCTCGCTGGCCCCGGCCTGCTGCACCGCATCGGCGATTTCGAAGCGCCGTTCGCCGCTGTCCCAGCCGAGTCGCACCTTGACGGTCACCGGCAGATGATCGGGAACCGCTTCGCGCATGGCTTTCGCACCGCGATAGATCAGCTCCGGATCTTTCAGCAGCGTCGCCCCGCCGCCGCTGCCGTTCACCAGCTTAGACGGACAGCCGCAGTTTAAATCCACCCCCCACGACCCCAGCTCCACCGCGCGGGCGGCGTTTTCCGCCAGCCACTCGGGATATTGTCCCAGCAGCTGGACGCGCACGCGGGTGCCGGACGGCGTGCGGCTCTGATGATGCAGTTCCGGGCACAGCCTGTAGAACGATTTTACCGGCAGCAGTTGATCCACCACGCGCAGAAATTCGGTGATGCACAGATCGTAATCGTTAACCTCGGTCAGCAGCTCGCGCACCAGCGAATCGAGCACGCCTTCCATCGGCGCCAGTAGAACACGCATATCGTTATCCGGAAAAAAAAGAGGCGCTATGGTAGCGCCTCCAGGCATTGGTGGAAAGCGCTCAATGCGTCCGGCCTGCCGTACGCCATTCCCCGTTCGGCGAATGCGGCAAAGCGAGGAGATAATCTCTATGCTTTACAGGAGTCTGCGGCGTCTCATGCCGCCTTTATTTGCCGCGCCTCGTTCAAAAAGGTAGCGTGGGACTCCATATACCCTAAGCTGCGAGCTGTCGGGTCCTGCCGGGAGAGGCTATTGTTCCCGTACGCTATCAGCGCTATGCGTAGAATTCATGATGTGATCGGTAGCACATTTTAGGGATTAATTGTATGATGAATGCACTTCATCAAGGGTTATTACCATGAGTAAATCGCTGACTATTATCTGGCAGTACCTGCGGGCCTTCGTCCTGATTTACGCCTGCTTATACGCCGGAATTTTTATCGCCGGACTGCTGCCCATCACTATCCCCGGCAGCATCATCGGCATGCTGATCCTCTTCGTGCTGCTGGCGCTGCAAATTATGCCGCCGCAGTGGGTCAATCCTGGCTGCAATATCCTGATCCGCTATATGGCGCTATTGTTCGTGCCCATCGGCGTCGGCGTGATGCAATACTGGGATCTGCTGCGCGCCCAGCTGGGGCCAGTCGTCATCTCCTGCGCCATCAGCACGCTGGTGGTGTTTGTGGTGGTGAGCTGGAGCTCTCACCTGGTGCATGGCGAACGTAAAGTGATTGGGCAAAAGGAAAAGAAAAATGATGCATGAAATCTGGTGGTCGCTGCCGCTAACCCTGATCGTCTTTTTTCTCGCCCGCAGGCTGGCCGCCCGCTTTAAGTTCCCGCTGCTCAACCCGCTGCTGGTGGCGATGGTAGTTATAATTCCGTTTCTGCTGCTGACCGGGATCTCCTATGAGCGTTATTTTGCCGGCAGCAAAGTCCTGAACGATCTGCTGCAGCCGGCGGTGGTCGCGCTGGCCTTTCCACTGTATGAGCAACTGCACCAGATCCGCGCGCGCTGGAAATCAATCATCACCATCTGCTTTATCGGCAGCTGCGTGGCGATGATCACCGGTACTACCGTCGCCCTGCTGATGGGCGCCACGCCGCAAATCGCCGCCTCTATTCTGCCTAAGTCGGTCACTACGCCAATTGCCATGGCGGTCAGCGGCAGCATCGGCGGTATTCCGGCCATCAGCGCCGTGTGCGTGATTTTTGTCGGCATCCTCGGCGCGGTATTCGGCCATACGCTGCTTAACCTGATGCGCATTCGCACCAAAGCGTCACGCGGCCTGTCAATGGGTACCGCCTCGCACGCCCTCGGCACCGCCCGCTGTGCGGAACTGGACTACCAGGAAGGGGCGTTTAGCTCGCTGGCGCTGGTGCTATGCGGGATCATCACCTCGTTGATGGCACCGTTCTTATTTCCGCTGATCCTCGCGGTGGTGGGATAAATTGTGATTTAAATCACATTTTTTAATGCAACAAATCAAAGTTGCATAAACAATGAGATATTCGTCACATATGAGACTGCTGGACGCCCGTACACTGGCTTCCCATTACATTGTTATGAGGCAACGCTATGCACTCACGTTTTCAAGCTGCTTTGACGACTCTGGCAGCAGACCTGCAGGCGGCCATCGCCCCGATGCTCGCCGACCCGCACTTCCCGGCGCTGCTCGAAGCCGATCAGGTGGCGACGCTGCAGCAGGCGACAGGTCTGGACGAAGACGCGCTGGCCTTTGCGCTACTGCCGCTTGCTGCCGCCTGCGCGCGCGCCGACCTTTCTCATTTTAACGTCGGGGCGATCGCCCGCGGCCTCAGCGGCCGCTGGTACTTTGGCGGCAATATGGAATTTCTCGGCGCGACCATGCAGCAGACCGTTCACGCCGAACAGAGCGCCATCAGCCACGCCTGGCTGCGCGGCGAGACCTCCCTGCGCGCTATTACGGTGAACTACACGCCGTGCGGCCATTGCCGTCAGTTTATGAACGAACTGAACAGCGGACTGGCGCTGCGCATTCATCTGCCGGGCCGCGAAGCGCATGCCCTGGAGCACTATCTGCCGGACGCCTTTGGTCCGAAAGACCTGGAGATCAAAACCCTGCTGATGGATGAACAGGACCATGGCTACCCGGTGAGCGGCGATGCCCTGACCCAGGCAGCCATTCAGGCCGCCAACCGTTGCCATGCGCCCTACAGCCACTCGCCCTCCGGCGTGGCGCTGGAGCTGAAAGACGGCACCATTTTCAGCGGCAGCTATGCGGAAAACGCAGCGTTCAATCCGACGCTGCCGCCGCTGCAGGGGGCGCTGAATCTCCTGAGCCTCAACGGCTATGATTATCCCGCTATCCAGCGGGCAATCCTCGCGGAGAAAGCCGACGCGGCGCTGATCCAGTGGGATGCTACCGTCGCCACCCTGAAGGCGCTGGGCTGCCAGAATATCGAGCGCGTCCTGTTAGGTTGATTAGCCTGAGCAGATTGCCGGATGACGGTTTCGCCTTATCCGGCCAACCTGTTATACCGTGATGTTGTCGGGTGGCGCTACGCTTACCCGACCTACGGTTCGCGCCATGGCGAGCTGAAGATCTCTATGCCGGGTGTCGGCTCACGCCTTACCCGACCTGTGTTCGGCGATCTGTATATATTGCTGAAAATCCCCGCAATCAAACGCGGGTTTCTTGCGCTTACCCGGCGGGTAAAGTAGCCTGAAGACTCCGTTGTCTATTATTGAGCCAAGTTCATGTTAAAGCGTGTGTTCTACAGCCTGTTAGTCCTGCTCGGCCTGCTGCTGTTGACCGTGCTGGGCCTTGACCGCTGGATGAGCTGGAAAACCGCGCCCTATATCTATGATGAGCTGCAGGACCTGCCCTACCGTCAGGTCGGCGTGGTGCTGGGCACCGCCAAATATTACCGCACCGGCGTCATCAATCAGTATTACCGCTACCGCATCCAGGGCGCGCTGAACGCCTACAACAGCGGCAAGGTCAACTATCTGCTGCTGAGCGGCGATAATGCTCTGCAAAGCTACAATGAACCGATGACCATGCGTCGGGACCTGATTAAAGGCGGCGTCGATCCCGCCGATATCGTGCTGGACTATGCCGGCTTCCGTACGCTCGACTCGATTGTCCGCACCCGCAAAGTGTTCGATACCAACGACTTCATTATCATCACCCAGCGCTTCCACTGCGAACGGGCGCTGTTTATCGCCCTGCATATGGGGATCCAGGCCCAGTGCTACGCGGTGCCGTCGCCGAAGGATATGTGGAGCGTGCGGCTGCGCGAGTTCGGCGCCCGCTTTGGCGCGCTGGCGGACCTCTATATCTTCAAACGGGAACCGCGCTTTCTCGGCCCTCTCATCCCCATTCCGGCGCAGCAGCATGACGTACCGGATGACGCCCAGTCCTACCCGGCAGTCACTCCGGAGCAGCTGCTGGAACTGCAGAAAAACACAAAACCCGCCAATGAGTGATATAAGATGCATTAATCATGCGATGCCAAAACAATGCGTATTATAAGTAACGTTAATTGCATGAATGCTCTTTAATGAGTAATATTTCACTCATCATCCTTTTTGGAGGGCGAGATGGAAACATTAACGGTACAAGCCTTTCTCAATGCGGAGTGGCAAGACATTGCGTTGATAAAATTCCCCGGTAGTGAGCAAGGGGACTGGTTTACAACACAAATCGACTATCTTACCGATTACGCCATCGACTTTCTGGAACGCGATGACTATCACGCCGTGTCGCTCAACCATCCCGTTTCGCTTTATTTTGAGGATCACGGAAATCCTGGATGGTTAAGATTTATAGACGATATCATTCCAGGCGGCGCCAGCCGACGTTACTGGGTTAACTTTTTAGATATCAGTGAACTTCCTCAGGGCCAGCAGAATTTCATCTTGCTCAAATTCGGCACGATGTCGCCAGTGGGAAATTTACGCATTAAAGACTCGGTGCCGGACTGGGATAGTCTGGCAAGCAGTAAAACGTTCTCTGTCACTGATGTCATGAATCGTGCCAGTGATTTTCTCGACTATGACCAGGAACGAGGAGCCGCAGCAGGAGGGGCTACATTATCCCTCTCTCTGGTTGCCGCGATTTGATATCAGAAGAGACGGTGATGGCCGGATAATGAGATTGGGAATGGAGTCAGTCTATTCTCTGTTACAAAAAGCGCCAGCGACGATACTTGATCATGAAACCACGCTGCGGATCCTAATCGAAAAGATCACATCCAGTAATATGGTAAGAGTACAGAATTATCGCTTTGATGTTCAAGGATTTATCATCGATTGGGTACGTCGAGACTTATTAAACATTATTTTTGGCAATAGTGATAACCATGGACGTAATACTGCATTTATGAAAGCAGATAATGAAATTATCCTTGCGCCAATCTACGATTTTGCACCAATGAAAGCCGACCCGGAAGGTATACCGCGCACGATGAAGTGGTCATTAGCCTGCGAATCAGGAGGCGAATATAACTTTGGCGCCATCGCACAAGCTTTGGCTGAATGGATCACCCCTGACACATTGCTTAATGCTTTAAGTGAAACCGCATCTCAACTCGTTGATTTACCATCCCGTCTTAAAGTACGCGGCGTTCCTGTTCAGATTCTGGAAATGCCATCAATTGGTTTTAAATTTATACCTGACAAACTCGCTCGCTGGGGGCTGTTATGAAGACCCTGAATAAAAAAGAAACAGAAATCCAAAATACCTTAGCCAGGCTGCGGGCGGATAACCCACCATCCCTACCCGCCACCGGGGTAACGGCTACGGAAAAAAAAGCTCGTTCAGAGATAAGCAGACAACGCGTCTCGGCTGGTTTAAAAAAAGTCAAAACGGTCGATCGTCAGGCGGTCATTCACGCCATTATCCATGACATCATGCTAGGCGCCATCAGCCAGGGAGAGGCCCTGAAAAAACTGAGAGTAGAAGTTCTGGGTTTACGCCAGGATGAATATGCCCGGCTAGTGGATGTCTCTCGTAAGACCTTATCTGATGTGGAAAATGATAAAGGCAATTATTCTGCCGAGATCATTAATAAAATCTATAAGCCGTTTGGCCTTGAAACAGGACTCGTCCCTATTTCTAAAACACTTATTTCTTCTCTATTTAAATAGTAAAAACCCGCGCCAGGCGCGGGTTTTTGATGCGTTCAATCTTATTTCTTACGGGCGTATTTCAGGGAGTCCAGCGCCACGGCGAAGATAATAATCGCCCCCTTAATAATGTACTGCCAGTAAGGGTTGACGCCGATATAGGTCAGGCCGTAGTTGATGACGGTGAAGATAATCACCCCTGTCACCACGCCGAATACGGTCCCTACCCCGCCGCTGAACGAAACGCCGCCCACCACGCAGGCGGCGATGGCGTCCAGTTCGTACATAAAGCCGAGGTTATTGGTCGCCGAGCCGATACGACCGGCTTCCAGCAGGCCGCCGAAGGCGTAGAACACCCCGGAGAGGGCATAGATCATCAGCAGGTTCAACGCCACGTTAACCCCGGAGACTTTCGCCGCTTCCGGGTTACCGCCGATAGCGAAGATGTTTTTACCAAAGCGCGTCTTGTTCCACAGGATCCAGACAAAGAAGACGGCAATCAGCGCGTAGAAGGTAATGTAGGACAGGCGGAACGAGCCCAGCGCCACAAACCCCTGGGCAAAATGGGAGAAGTGGCTGTCAAAACCGGAGATCGGCGACGCGCCCACGAAGTCGTAGTACAGCGAGTTAATGCCGTACACGATGATCATGGTCCCGAGGGTGGTAATAAACGGCGTCACGTTCAGATAGGCGATGACGATCCCGTTAATCAGGCCGATGACCGCCCCGATGGCGCACACCAGCAGGATCACCAACGGGATCGGCATGGTCGCCATATCCGGGAACACCTTGTTGGCATTATCCACCGCCTGCAGCATGGTGGCGGCAATCACCGCCGCCAGTCCCACCTGACGGCCGGCGGAGAGGTCGGTCCCCTGCGTGACGATAAGTCCGGCCACGCCCAGGGCAATAATAATACGCACCGAAGACTGAGTCAGGATATTACTCAGGTTGAGCAGACTTAAAAATGTCGGATCCTGGAAAATAATAATGGCCAACAGGACCAGAAGGACGACATATATCCCACCCTCTTTCAGGTAAGTGAGAAAACTCTTTTTATTTAACGCACTCATGTGAAGCCCCTGATCTTAAAGGTGCAATGACGCAAGACGCAGTATTTCGTTTTGCGTGGTGGTTTTAGTCTCTACAATGCCCGCGACAAGGCCATTGCTCATCACCAGAATGCGGTCGGTAATTCCCAGCAGTTCCGGCATTTCGGAAGAAATAATAATGATCCCTTTGTCTTTTTTAGCCAGCTCGGCAATCAGCTGGTAGATCTCGAATTTGGCGCCGACGTCGATACCGCGCGTTGGCTCATCCAGCATCAGGATCTCCGGCTGGGTCAGCAGCCAGCGGCCTATAATGACCTTTTGCTGGTTACCACCGGAAAGCGAACCGATCTGCGTATGCTGGCCGGGGGTTTTAACGCGCATCGAGTCAATAACCCACTGGGTGTCGCTCTTCATTCGCGAGTTATCCAGCAAGCCGATGCTGTTTTTATATTTCTTAATATTGGAGATCAGCGAGTTAAAACCGATATCCAGATAGGCATAAATCCCGGTGGAGCGCCGCTCCTCGGTCACCAGTGCAAAACCGTGGTTAATCGCCTCGTTGGCGCTGTGGTTGTTGATCTTCTTACCGTGCAGGGTGATGGTGCCGCTGGCCTTCTCACGGATCCCGAACAGGGTCTCCACGATGTCGGTGCGTTTAGCGCCTACCAGGCCGGCGATACCGAGAATTTCGCCCTTATGCAGATCAAAGGAGACATCGCGAATGGAGGGTTGACGCAGCGAGGTGAGATTACGCACCTGGAGGATCACTTCTCCCGGGGTATTTTCGCGATCCGGAAAACGCTGGTTGAGCGAGCGCCCGACCATCATGGCGATAATCTTGTCCATATCCAGCCCTTCCAGCGGCTGGGTGGCGATCCACTGGCCGTCGCGCAGGATGGTTATTTCATCGCACAGCTGGAAAATTTCTTCCATTTTATGCGAGATATAGACGATACCGCAGCCGCGATCTTTCAGCTTGCGGATGATCTTAAACAGATGGTTGACCTCTTTTTCCGTCAGCGATGACGTCGGCTCGTCCATGATGACGATTTTGGCGTCATAGGAAAACGCCTTAGCGATCTCAATCATCTGCATCTGGGATACCGATAAGGTACCGACGCGGGCACGCGGGTCGATATCAATATCCAGCTCATCAAAAATGGCCTTGGTATCCCGGTACATTTTGTCCTGATCGACAAACATGCCTTTGGTGGGATAGCGTCCGAGCCACATGTTATCCATGACTGAACGCTGTAAAACCAGGTTTAATTCCTGATGCACCATCGATATACCGTTTTCCAGGGCTTCTTTCGCCGAATGGAAATCGATCTCTTTTCCCTGAAAAAGAATGCTACCGGAATCTTTTTGATAGATCCCAAAAAGGCATTTTAATAATGTCGATTTGCCGGCGCCGTTCTCACCCATTAACGCATGAATGGAGTGCGGACGAACCTTCAGGTTGACATTATCAAGAGCCTTGACGCCAGGAAACGATTTGTTGATGTTGGTCATTTCCAACAAATATTCGCCTGACCGTTCGCTATTATTGCTGACCATAGTTATACCTGGCTGCGTTCATGCACGCCCCGTCCGGCGCAATAACGCCAGCAGGAGTCTGGTTCTGTATCAGGAATAATCGGGCGTGGTTAAACCACGCCCGCAACTCACATCACGATTACTTGCCGGTAAACTGGCTCAGGTTGTCTTTATCGACGCCCACGTACGGTACGCGAACAATCTTGTTGTCAATTTTCCAGTTGGTGCCCGCCGCGGCTTCTTTACCTTCCGCGAGGTTTTTCGCCAGATCGAAGGTCGCTTTTGCCTGGTTGTTGGCATCGTTCAGCACGGTACCGGCCATCGCACCGGATTTCACCAGCGCCAGCGCTTCTGGCAGGGCATCGACGCCAAACACCGGAATGCTGCTCTTGTTGTGCGCTTTCAGCGCTTCAACCGCACCCATCGCCATGGCATCGTTGTTCGCGATCACTACTTCAATCTTGTTCGCATTCGGGCCGGAGAGCCAGGCGTCCATTTTGTCTTTCGCCTGCGCGGTATCCCACATGGCGGTATCCAGTTGCAGCTGCTGGGTCTTCAGACCTTTATCATTCAGCTCTTTGATAACGTAGGTGGTACGCGCTTCCGCATCCGGATGGCCCGGCTCGCCTTTCAGCAGGACGAACTGGATCTGGCCGTCTTTATTCAGATCCCAGTTCGGGTTGGCTTTCCAGTGCTTGGCGATCAGATCGCCCTGAATAATCCCCGACTCTTTCGAATCGGTACCGACGTAATAAGCCTTGTCATAACTATCCAGCGCTTTGCGGGAAGGCTCTTTGTTGAAGAACACCACCGGAATATTCTGCCCGCGCGCTTTTTCAATCACCGTTCCCGCTGCCGCCGGGTCAACCAGGTTAATCGCCAGCGCCTTCACGCCTTTCGCCAACAGCACGTCAATTTGATCGTTTTGTTTCGACTGGTCGTTCTGCGAGTCATTCATCAGCAGCTGGACGTCAGGCGCGGATTTGCCATCTTTTTCAATTGCCTTACGCACCACCGACATAAAGTTGTCGTCATATTTATAAATCGTCACGCCGATACGGGTATCTGCTGCGTGTGCGGCGGCGCCAAATAACAGACCAGCCATTACAGCAGACAGGGTAAACACCTTCTTATTCATGGAATCTCCGGTTTTATTATGCAGGGTCATTATTGTGAAAAAGTGCGGGCGGGGTTTGTTGCATTAGTGTTACCGCACAACGCATTTCACGACGAAAATTCGGTCTTCCGTGTCGGGTAACGCTCCAGAAAGATACGGCTCTAAAACTCGTTTAACGCCTTGTTCCTACTTAAAAAAGTGAGGATAACCCATCACCTCGTGGTTCAGACTGGTAAACGCTGCCATCATAATCAGGCGAATGTTAATATACTGTGAATTTACTCACAAATTGAAAGCGGTTACATCCCATCACCGCTACAGTTAGTGATCGGCCCCACAGTTTGCCGCTGGGCAACGGAATGACGGCGCACCAGCGTCGGCATAAAGCAGTGCGTTGCCTCGCGATCCAGCTTGCCGGCCGCCCCCAGCAGCGCCAGCTCGGTGGCCAGCTTTGCCATCGACATTACCGGATAGCGCACGGTAGTGAGTTGAGGATCGGTGTAACGGGAAATAGGAATATCATCAAAGCCAATCAGCGACAGATGCTGCGGCACGACAATGCCGTTGTCCTTCAGGGTCGTCAGCGCGCCGGCCGCCATGCTGTCGTTATAGGCGAATACCGCGGTGAGACCGAGATTACGCCCCAGCAGTTCGACCATCGCCGCCTCGCCGCCCTGCATATCCGGGGAGCCAGAACCGACCCAGCTGTCCGGGGCGATGATGCCCTGCTCCTGCAGCGCTTTGCTCCACCCTTCCCGGCGCATATCGTCATCTTCAATGCCGTGGTTTGAGGAGAGATAGCCGATGCGCTGGTGACCCTGATTGAGCAGCATGCGGGTGGCCATCAGCGCGCCGCTGACGTTGTCGAGCCCGACGCAGCGATGGGCAAAGCCTGGCACAATGCGGTTGATCAGCACCATTCCCGGGATATGTTGCATAAAGTCGCTCAGTTCATCATCGCTGAGCGCTTTCGAATGGACAATCAGCGCCGAGCAGCGCTGGCGGATCAGCACCTCGATGGCGTGGCGCTCTTTTTCCGCCTCGTGATAGCTGTTGCCGATCAGCACATACTTCTGATGCTGCTGGGCGACGGTATCCACCGCTTTCACCAGCGCGCCGAAGAAGGCGTCGGAGACGTCCATCACCACCACGCCGATGGTATCGCTCACCTGGGTGGCCAGCGCCTGGGCGTTGGCGTTGGGTCGGTAGCCCAGTTGGGTCACCGCTTTCATCACGGCGTCGCGCGTATCCGGACTCACCAGCGCGCTGTTGTTCAGCACCCGCGACACGGTGGCCACGGATACACCCGCCTGGCGGGCGACATCACGAATGGTGATCATACTCAGCGACCTTAAGAGAATTACAGCACGTCACATTCACCTCCTGTGCTCAGCAAGGAGGCTATTCTGGCAGCGACCCGCGGTCCGCTACGTGAGTGAGGTCACACGGCTGGAAACGTTTACATCCGTTTTGTTAATGATTGTGATCGAGATCGTTATCTGGATGTGTCTTTCAATGATGTGCCTGACGCACGCAGGGTTAACTGACGCCACAGCCATTCCACCGGCCCCTGGCGGAAGCGGCGCAGCCACAGCGATGAGACAAGGAGGTTAACGGCCCAGATGGGGGGAACAAAGGCCAGCAGCTGCAGACGATCGAAGCGCATAAACAGCCCGAGATGATAAAACAGGGTGGTGCAGATCAGGGTCTGCAACAGGTAGTTGGTCAGCGCCATGCGTCCGACGCAGGCGATAGCGCCCACCAGGCGGAAACGGCACAGCTGCGGCCAGTAGCCCCAGGCCAGCGAGGCATAGCCGATCGCCTGTAAGGGGGCGCTCAGTTCGCGCGGCGCCTGCAGCAAAAACGCGCACCAGCGATAGTCCCAGGCCAGATACCACTGGGCGAATATTGCCGGCAGATTTACCGCCATGCCGGCAACCACCAGCAGGGCACCCGTGCGCCGGTAGTGACGCAGACTGAACTGCCCTTTGAGCCAGCCGCTGCGCATTAGCGCCGCGCCCATCAGCATCATCCCCGCCAGCTGCCAGCCATACTGGGCGCCCAGCGCCAGCAGATTGTCCGATAGCATATCCGCCCGGTTGCTGACCGCCTCCATGCCGCCGTGCAGCTTCCAGTACTGCTCATACTGCAGGTTCGCCGCATCCGGCACCCAGGAGCGATTCGCCGCCGTCCCGGAGATGACTCCCAGCAGGACCAGCACCGCAATGCCGATGAGGTAGAGCACCACCCCGGTATTGAACAGCGATTTGACATGGTGCGCCTCACGCACCATGCGCCAGCTCACCAGCCCCACCAGGGCGTAGGCCAGCAGAATGTCGCCATCCCAGAAAAAAAGACCGTGAATGAAACCGAGCAGCGCCAGCAGCGTCAGCCGCGACTGGATCCAGCGCTTCCCTCGCGGGAGCAATAGCTGCAGACCGGCGCCAAACAGCAACGCGAACAGGGTGAGAAACTTCACCTGCGCCAGCAGGTCGAGGAGTGCCCACGTCCAGGCATCGCTGAGGGTCGCGCTTCCTGACCAGGCGGGATTGAGGTAAGCGGCCTTCGGCAAGCCGAAGGCGCTGATATTGAGAAGCAGGATACCGAGGATGGCGACGCCGCGGACAAAGTCCAGCGTGACATTTCTCTCCATGTACCCTGCTCCGTTTTAGTTGTGGTGACGTACTGCGCGCAGGAATTCCTGGCGGGTATTCTGGCTGGATTTAAACAGGCCGCCGAGAGAGGTGGTGGTGGTGGCGCTGGTCGCATCGCGAATGCCGCGCGCCTTCACGCAGTAATGCACCGCATCAATGGATACCGCCACGTTGCTGGTGCCGAGCAGCGTCTGCAGCGCGATCAGGATCTGCTGGGTCAGACGCTCCTGGACCTGCGGACGCTGAGCGAAAAACTGCACGATGCGGTTGATTTTCGACAGGCCGATCACCGCATCTTTCGGGATATAGGCTACTGTCGCTTTACCATCGATGGTGACGAAATGGTGTTCGCAGGTGCTGGTCAGGGTGATATCGCGCACGGTCACCATTTCATCAACCTTCATTTTGTTTTCAATGACGGTGATTTTCGGGAAGCGGGAGTAATCCAGCCCGGAGAAGATCTCATCGACATACATTTTGGCGATGCGATGCGGGGTCTCCATCAGACTGTCATCACTCAGATCCAGATTCAGCAGTTGCATAATCTCGGTCATATGACCGGTAATCAAACGCTTGCGTGTTTCGTTATCAATTTCTTGTACTGGCGCACGCATCGGCGTCTCCAGCCCACGAGCGACCAGCGCTTCATGAACGAGGACGGCTTCTTTACTCAGTGATGACATTTGGGTTTCTCCTGCAGGTGTGGCGCTCTTTGCTTTTTCTGGGGGCAAAGTTTGTATTCATTGTGCGTGAGGTGGCGCACAGAATCCAGTAGCCGTAACGATAATTATTGAAATTGGCGCTGCCTTTTATTAGGGCCTGAAGCCGCGCCTCAGGCGCGGCGCCAAATCCTTATCGCCGAATCCGGAATGATCTAACCGCTGTACGCATCCATAAGCGCCATCGCTACACCGGCATGTTGGCTATAAGTTGCATTAATGATGCAGTAAGTTCTCAAAAGGAGAAAGTGAAAGTTACTCACCGGCTAATGAAATATCTGTATTATGAACGTTTACGCGCACCCCCCTTTCGAGGAGCCTTGCATGGAACTGCTTGAAGAGCATCGCTGTTTTGACGGTCGGCAACAACGCTGGCGTCATCACTCCCCTGTCCTGAACTGCGCCATGACGTTCAGCATTTTTTTACCGCCTGAGCGCGAAACGCCGCCGCCGGTACTGTACTGGCTGTCCGGGCTAACCTGTAACGACGAAAACTTTACCACCAAGGCGGGCGCCCAGCGCATTGCCGCTGAGCTGGGCATCGCGCTGGTGATGCCGGATACCAGCCCGCGCGGTGATGAGGTCGCCAACGATGATGGATACGATCTGGGGCAAGGCGCCGGCTTCTACCTGAATGCCACCGAGGCGCCGTGGGCGGCGCACTATCGGATGTATGATTATCTGCGCGATGAACTGCCCGCGCTGATCCGTAGCGAGTTTAGCGTCGGCGAACGCTGCGCCATCAGCGGCCATTCGATGGGCGGTCACGGCGCGCTGGTAATGGCGCTCAAAAATCCGGGCCGCTACGCCAGCGTCTCCGCCTTCGCGCCGATCGTCAATCCCGGCCAGGTGCCGTGGGGCAAGAAAGCGTTTACCGCCTATCTGGGCGCGGATGAATCGACATGGCAGTCGTGGGACAGCTGCGTGCTGATGCAGGCCAGCCAGCCGGCTGACGCCGTGCCGACGCTGATCGACCAGGGCGATAACGATCCGTTCCTCGCCGGGCAATTACAGCCGGCCGTACTGGCGGAAACCGCCCGCCAGAAGGCCTGGCCGTTAACGCTGCGTATCCAGCCTGGCTACGACCACAGCTATTACTTCATTGCCTCGTTTATTGAAGACCATCTGCGCTTCCATGCGCAGCATCTCTTTGCCTAAACGCCACTGCGCCGCGAAGCAGCTTCGCGGCGCATGCTCAGGCCCGCAGGCCACGTTTTAGTGCCGACGATCAGAAGCGATAATCCACCGCCATAAAGTAGCGACGGCCCTCTTCGGTATAGCTGTAGTCGTCCCGGCTCAGATCTTTATCACCCACGTTCTGCACCCCGGAGCGCAGTTTCACGTTTTTGGTCACCTGCCATGCCGCGCCAACGTCAAACAGGGTGTAGCCGCCCGGCGTTTTGCCGGTGGCGCTTACCGCGCGTTGCTGGCCGGTATAGTTGGCCGTCACGTAGAAGGACCAGTCGTCCAGCGGTTTCCAGTCAAGCGTGCCGTTGGCGGTATGGAACGGCAGCGTCTGCAGCGGTTTGTCGCCGCCATTGCTCAGATCGCGGCCATCGTTATAGGTGTAGTTCATCGTCAGCTTCCACTCATCGCCAAACGGGATCTTCACCTCCGTCTCCACCCCTTTGATGCGGGCTTTGTTGACGTTGAAATAGCGGAAGATCGGCACGCGCTTGCCGTTGACGGTTTTCCAGCCGACAAAGTTCGGGTAGCCCGGCGCTTCGCTGGCGCTGGAGGTGCGCAGAACATCGATCATATCGTCGACATTATTCTGGAAGGTGGTGATGCTGCCTTCAACATCCTGCAGCCAGCCCTCTTCCCCACGGTAGTAGAGACCGAGCTCGAAACTTTCACTGGTTTCCGGTTTCAGGTCCGGGTTACCGATGATGCTGCACGACCCGCGGCAGGAGTTGGTGGTCCAGTCGGGGTTAAGCTGCAGCAGCGACGGGGCTTTAAACGCCGTCGCCCAGCCGCCTTTGACGGTGACGGTATCGGTGGCGTTATACACCAGATAGGCGCGTGGGCTCCAGTGATCGCCATAGGTCTGATGGTCGTCCATACGAATGCCGGTGGTCAGCGCCAGCGGCTCGATGATGCGCCATTCGTCTTCGATAAACAGGGCGTACTGACTGGCGGAGGTCGACTGGCCGCCACTGCTCAGGTTGACCGGATCTTTGAGTTTATCGTGGCGCCATTCGCCGCCGAAGGTCACCAGCTGGTTAATCATGTCCAGCGGCAGGACATACTTGCCGTCGATGGCATTGCTTTCCGAGGTGATGGTCCCGTTCTGCCCCGGATTTTTGTTATCCACCTTTTCGCCGTAGAACTTGAGCTCGCTGTTACCCATATCCCAGCGGCCATTATGGCTCAGGGAGTAGTTCTCACGCTCAAGGCGGTTGCGGTCAAGGGAATCGGAATCACGATCCTGACGGTCAAAGCCATAGCCCGCCGTAAAATCATGGTTTTCGCCCGGCGTCCAGGCGAATTCAACATTGCCATCGCGGCTGGTGAAGCCCTCGATGCGCGGCGTCTCGCCGGTGGCGCTGCTGGAAGACTGCGGATCGTCCTTGGCGCGTTTTGCCAGGCTGCCGTAGGCCTTCATCCCGAGCACGCCGTCGATCAGCGGACCGCTGGTGAAGAACTGGCCGTTCCAGGTATCACCGCGGTCGCGGTGTTCCTGAATGGTGGTATCGGCGCTCAGCGTCCCGGTCCATTTCTGGCCGATTTTTTTGGTAATAATGTTGACCACGCCGCCGAGCGCATCGGAACCGTAAAGGGAGGACATCGGGCCGCGCACCACCTCGATACGTTCGATGGCATCCACCGGGATCCAGTTCAGGTCGAAGTCATTGTGGCGGAAGACGGCGTTGCGGGAGTTGACGCGTTTCCCGTCGACGAGGATCAGGGTATAGCTGCTGCTCAGACCGCGAATGCTGACGCCCTTGCGGTTATCTCCTTCGTTAGTGAGCTGGACCCCAGGGACATCGCGCAGTACGTCTTTCAGGTTCTGGACGGGCTTACGTTGTAAATCCTGCTGGGTGATGACGCTGATGCTCGCCGGCGCGTCTTTGACGCTCTGTTCAGTGGCCGAGGCGGTCACCACCAGCGTTTCTTCATTTACATCGGCGAGAGCCGGAAACGCCAATGATACGACGGACGCAGACAATCCCGCCCGGATAAAAGGGTTTAACCTGAACATTCCAAATCTCCATGAGGTGTACAACCAAACAAACAAAAAGGTGCTGCTCACACGCGCTGGCGGCCTGTCGCTCTGTCGGCGACATGCTCGCGCTGTTTTCTCGTCGATGTGGCTGGTCGCCCGATGTCAGTCTGACCCAATGGCAGAGACGGGGAGTGGCTTCATCCGTAATGGGCGAAAATGATAAAGATAATGATTACGATTATCAATATAATTATGAAGAATTGTGTCAAGCTGTAACCGTGCGGACATAAAAAAAGCCCTCTTTTCAGAGGGCTTTTATCGCACAATTGCGAAGATTAACGCTTAAAGCGGTCCGGGAAGGTCATTTCGCTGTAGCGAACAAAGCGGGTGCCTTTCGCCAGCTTGTAACCAAACCAGATGACGAGGAACAGCGGAATACCGATGTAGGTCGCCGCCACGCCGCCCCAGTCAATGGTGTCCTTGAGGAACGCTTCGTAGTTCTGTCCGAGGGTGATGATCAGGCACAGCACGAAAGCGAAGATCGGCCCCAGCGGGAAGAACCCGGAACGATACGGCAGATTATTAATATCGTTACCCTGCATGACGTAGCCACGACGGAAACGATAGTGGCTGATCGCAATCCCCAGCCAGGCGATAAAGCCGGTCATCCCGGAGGTGTTCAGCAGCCACAGGTACACCGTCTGGTTGCCGAACATGGACGTCAGGAAGCACAGCGCCGCGATAACAGTGGTCGCGTACAGCGCGTTGCGCGGCACGCCGCCACGCGACAGCTTCGAGAAAATACGCGGCGCTTTGCCGTCGCAGGCCAGGGTGTACAGCATACGCGTGGAAGCGTACATCCCGGAGTTACCGGCCGACAGAACGGCAGTCAGAATAACCGCGTTCATGATCGCCGCCGCCGACAGCAGACCAGCATGCTGGAAGACCAGCGTGAACGGGCTGACGGAGATATCCTTCACGTCGTTGCGCAGCAGGCTCGGGTCGGTGTACGGAATGATCAGGCTGATAATCAGAATGGCGAAAACGTAGAACAGCAGGATACGCCAGAAGACCTGGCGCACCGCGCGCGGGATGTTCTTCTCCGGATCCTCAGACTCACCGGCCGCGATGCCGATAAGCTCAGTGCCCTGGAAGGAGAAGCCGACAATCATCGCCACGCCGATCATCGCCGAGAAACCACCGGCGAATGGCGCATCCGCGATCCCCCAGTTGCTCCAGCCAGTGGGCTGCGACCCTTTGAAGATGCCGACAATCATCATCACGCCGACAATAATAAAGATAATGACGGTGGCGACTTTGATCAGCGAGAACCAGTATTCCGCCTCGCCAAAGCCGCGCACCGAGATCCAGTTCAGCAGGAACATAATGCCAAGGAACAAGGCGCTCCAGATCCAGCCCGGGGTATCAGGGAACCAGTAGCTCATCACCAGTTGCGAAGCCACGAGGTCAACGGCGATCGTCACCGCCCAGTTGTACCAGTAGTTCCAGCCCAGCGCGAAGCCGAAGCCTTCTTCAACATAATTCTGGCCGTAGGTGGCGAAGGAACCGGACACCGGCATAAACGCCGCCAGCTCGCCCAGGCTGGTCATCAGGAAATAGACCATCAAACCGATCAGAATATAAGACAGCAGCGCCCCGCCGGGACCTGCTTGCGAAATGGTTGCGCCAGAGGCAACAAAAAGACCCGTACCGATGGAACCGCCAATGGCGATCATGGTCAAGTGGCGCGCCTTCAGTTCACGACGTAGCGTGGGCGCTTCTGTGGTTTTAGTTTCCGAAACCATGTGATAATGCTATCCATCCAAAAAATGAGGCGCGATTGTAGCAGACGATCGGGGTTCCATCCGGTACAAATGCAAAGTTATAAGAGAGCTTCATGATCGCCCGCAAATTATTAGTAAAGCACTAACCTGCGGAATTGCCAGCGAATTCCCCCCGTTATGAGGCGTAAAAACCGGGTGCTACACCTGGCAATATTGCAGAAAACGTTGTAATGCTTTGGAAATATGCTTCTGCCGATGATGGATCCGCCACAGCGTGCGCGTCAGCCGGGGCAATGGCACTTTCAGCTCCGCCAGCGTGCCCGAGGCCAGCTGTTCGGCAATCACCCGGCGCGATAAACAGCTGATGCCCAGGCCATGCCGGACGGCGTGCTTGATCGCCTCCGAATTGCCCAGCTCCATGCCCATATGAAACGCCGGCAGATGCGACAGCAGTACATAATCGACAATCTCCCGGGTACCGGACCCATGCTCGCGCAGGATCCACGGCGCCTCAGCCAGTTGCTGCAGGGTCACCTCCCCCGCCAGCAGCGGCGAATCAGGCGCAGCAAACACCACCAGCTCATCTTCCAGCCACGGCTCGGCAATGATGTCGGCGGCATGGCACGGCCCCTCAATCAGACCGAAATCCACCCGCAGGTCGGCGACGGCGTTGATCACATCCAGGCTGTTGCCGACGCTCAGTTCCACCGGCAGTTCCGGGAAGTCATGGCGATAACGGGCGATGATCTCCGGCATAATATAGTTGCCGATGGTGCTGCTGGCGTAGACCCGGATCGCCCCGTTATCGCCGCGAAACAGCTGTTCGATCTCCAGCGCCCGCTCCAGCAGCGCCAGCGCACGCGGGTACAGCAGCCGTCCGTGCTCATTCACCACCAGTCGTTTACCGACGCGGTCAAACAGCTGCACGCCGAGCTGCCCTTCCAGATCGGTCAGCGCGGCGCTGACCGCAGATTGCGAAAGCGCCAGCATCTGTGACGCCTGAGTGGTTGACCCACTCTTATGGACTTCGGCGAACACTTCCAACTGCCGCAGCGTAATATGCATAACCCACCCGTTTAGTAATCCAACCTGAATAACCTTCCTTACTATGGTGACACAAATCGAGGCGGCTGAAGGAAGGAAAATCCGCTTATGTCACAAAATCATCGTCTTGCCGGGAAACCACCCCGCTTTCGCCGCATCGCTCCCCTGCCCCCCTTGTCAGCGACGATGCGGTCCTTAACCACTTATTACGATTGATTATAAACATATAATCAATTTTATATTTAACCGCGCGCGGCGTAACCTTTAGGCAGACAAAGGAGAAGGTTATGACAGCACTCACTTTACCCACCAAACATCGTTCCCTGTGGCATTTTGTCCCAGGCCTGGCGCTGACCGCCGCGCTGACCGGCGCCGCCCTGTGGGCCGGGAGTTTCCCGGCCATCGCCGGCGCAGGCTTTAGCGCCCTGACCCTCGCTATCCTGTTCGGGATGGTCGTCGGCAACACGGTCTACCCGAAAATCTGGCAGCCCTGCGACGGCGGGGTGATCTTCGCCAAGCAGCACCTGCTGCGCCTGGGGATCATCCTCTACGGCTTCCGCCTGACGTTCGCCCAGATTGCCGACGTCGGCGTGAGCGGTATTTTGATTGACGTTCTGACGCTCTCCAGTACCTTTTTCATCGCCTGCTTCCTTGGCCAGAAAGTGTTTGGTCTCGACAAACACACCAGCTGGCTGATCGGCGCCGGCAGCAGCATCTGCGGCGCGGCGGCTGTGCTCGCCACCGAGCCGGTGGTCAAAGCCGAAGCCAGTAAAGTGACGGTCGCCGTCGCCACGGTGGTTATCTTCGGTACCATCGCCATCTTCCTCTACCCGGCGATGTACCCGCTGCTGGCGCACTGGTTTACTCCGGAGACCTACGGGGTCTATATGGGTTCCACCATGCATGAAGTGGCGCAGGTGGTTGCCGCCGGCCATGCGGTCAGCCCGGACGCCGAGAACGCGGCGGTTATCGCCAAAATGCTGCGCGTCATGATGCTGGCTCCGTTCCTGCTGTTCCTGGCGGCGCGTGTTAAACAGCTGACCCCGGCAGGCAACGGCGAGAAAAGCAAAATCACCATTCCATGGTTCGCGATTATGTTCATCCTGGTGGCGGTGTTTAACTCCTTCCATCTGCTGCCGAAAGCCGTGGTGGATATGCTGGTGACGCTGGATACCGTTCTGCTGGCGATGGCAATGGCCGCCCTCGGGGTTACCACTCACGTCAGCGCGCTGAAAAAAGCCGGGGCGAAACCGCTGCTGATGGCGCTGATGCTGTTCGTCTGGTTGATTGTCGGCGGCGGGGTCATTAACGTCGCTATCCACAGCCTGATGGCATAAAGCACTACATCTTTCTCCAGTTAAGCCGCTATCATTACCCACCCCCCAGCGGCTTTAACTGGAGTTTTTTTATGAAATACGTAGGAGCGCACGTGAGCGCCTCAGGTGGACTGGCCAATGCCGCCATTCGCGCCGCCGAAATCGAAGCAACCGCCTTCGCCCTCTTCACCAAAAACCAGCGCCAGTGGCGCGCCGCGCCGCTCAACGACGAAACCATCGCCGAATTCAAAGCCGCCTGCGAAAAGTATCACTTTGGCCCCGGGCAGATCCTGCCGCACGACAGCTACCTGATTAACCTCGGCCATCCGGTGGAAGAGGCGCTGGAAAAATCCCGTGATGCCTTCATTGATGAGATGACCCGCTGCCAGCAGCTGGGGCTGACGCTGCTCAACTTCCACCCCGGCAGTCATCTGCAGCAGATCCCGGAGGAGGCGTGCCTGGCGCGCATCGCCGAATCGATCAATATCGCGCTGGCGAAGACCGAAGGCGTCACCGCGGTGATCGAAAACACCGCCGGCCAGGGCAGCAACCTCGGCTTTAAGTTCGAGCACCTCGCGGCGATTATCGACGGCGTGGAAGATAAATCCCGCGTCGGCGTCTGCATCGATACCTGCCACGCGTTCGCTGCCGGCTATGACCTGCGCAGCGCCGAAGCCTGCGAGAAGACCTTTGCCGACTTCGAGCGTATCGTCGGCTTCCAGTATCTGCGCGGCATGCACCTGAATGATGCCAAGAGTACGTTTGGCAGCCGCGTTGACCGTCACCATAGCCTTGGCGAAGGCAACATTGGCCACGACTGCTTCCGCTGGATCATGCAGGACAGCCGCTTCGACGGCATTCCACTGATTCTGGAAACCATCAACCCGGATATCTGGGCGGAAGAGATTGCCTGGCTGCGGGCGCAGCAGATCGCCGAAGTGGCGTAAAACAGAGACAAAAAAAGGGCCGAACAATCGGCCCTTTTTTATTACGGTAAGATTATGCCGCTTTTTCGACGTCCACTACCTGCGCTTCCGGGCGTTTCAGCACCGCGTAGGAGAGGCCCGCCACCAGCGTCCCGGCAACAATCGCCAGCAGGTAGCCCAGCACCGGCGTAATCGCTCCCGGGATCAGCAGGACAAACAGACCGCCGTGCGGCGCCATCAGTTTTGCGCCAATCGCCATCGAGATAGCGCCGGTTACCGCGCCGCCGACGATGCAGCAAGGCAGCACGCGCATCGGGTCACGGGCGGCAAAAGGAATCGCCCCTTCAGAGATAAAGCACAGGCCGAGAACCAGCGCGGCTTTCCCCCCTTCACGCTGCCCTTTGTCGAACTTATTGCGGGCAACCAGCGTCGCGATACCCATCGCCAGCGGAGGCACCATACCGGCCGCCATGATCGCCGCCATCGGCGCGTAGGTCTGGGTACTCAGCAGGCCCACGCCAAAGGCATAAGCCGCTTTATTCACTGGCCCGCCCATGTCGGTACACATCATCGCGCCGAGGATTGCGCCCAGCAGAACCGCGTTCGCGGTGCCCATGGTTTGCAGCCAGTGGGTCAGCCAGGCGAGAATACCGGCTACCGGTTTACCGATCAGGTAGATCATCGCCAGACCCACGATCAGGCTGGAGACCAGCGGAATGATCAGGATTGGCTTCAACGCTTCCATACTCTGCGGCAGTTTCAGCTTCGTGCTGATGGCTTTCGCCACGTAACCGGCAAGGAAACCAGCGATGATCCCGCCGATAAAGCCGGAGCCGCCGCTGACCGCCAGCATACCGCCGATAAGACCCGGGGTCAGGCCCGGACGGTCGGCAATGGAGAAGGCGATAAAGCCTGCCAGCACCGGTACCATCAGCGCGAAGGCCGAGCCGCCGCCGATCTGCATCAGCGCCGCCGCCAGGGTGTCTTTCACTTCAAACGCTTTGATCCCGAAGGCAAAGGAGAGCGCAATACACAGGCCCCCGGCCACCACCATCGGCAGCATGTAGGAGACGCCGGTCAGCAGGTGGCGGTAGGCGCCCGCCGACTCTTTTTTCCCTTCGCCAGCAGCCTGAGGTTTACCGGACGGCTGGTACGGTTTGGCTTCGGCCACCGCTTTATCCAGCTCCTGGGCGGTTTTCTTCAGCGCCAGACCGGTGGTGGTGCGATACATTGGCTTACCGGCGAATTTCGCCAGGTCCACCTCGATATCGGCAGCGACGATCACCAGATCCGCCTCGGTCACCTCTTCCGGGGTGATGGCATTGCCAGCCCCGACGGAGCCGCGGGTTTCCACCTTCACCCACCAGCCGCGTTTTTTGGCTTCGGTTTCGATGGCTTCTGCCGCCATAAAGGTATGAGCAACGCCGGTCGGGCAGGCCGTGACCGCGACAATACGTTTCGGTCCGCCGGTAGCCGCCGGGGCTGCCGCAGCGGCAGGGGCCGCGTACGGCGTTGCGTGACCTTTGGCTTCGCTGAGGAACAGCTCCGGGTGCGCCACGGCGCGATTAATATCGCCAAGGTAGACCTGTTTGCCGTTCAGCGCGCTGTCGGTGGGCAGCGCCGCGCCCAGCACAATCACCAGTTCGGCGTCGTTCGGGTTATCAATCAGTTCAAGGTGCGCTTTAGGCGCTGCCGCTCCCAGCAGGGTTTTCGCCATATAGGCGCGCGCCTGTCCGAGTCCGGCATCAATAATCAGCAGCGTTTTCATTATGCCTCTCCTGCTGTCAATTAAAGGGTTGTAAGTCGACGCGCGCCATCATCGCGGCCAACTGGGTACGGTCGGTAATACCCACGTTGCTCTGGCTGACGGCCAGGGCAGCGACGGCAGTCGCCAGGCGCAGGGTATGCTCGCTGGATTCACGCATCAGCAGGCCGTAAATCAGGCCGCCAACCATCGAATCGCCGGCGCCGACGGTGCTGACCACTTCCACTGAAGGCGGTTTGGCAATCCACTCACCGGAGGCGTTCACCCACAGCGCGCCCTCTTCACCCAGGGAAATCACCACGTGGGCGATACCCTGCTCGCGCAGCGCATGGGCGGCTTCGATAACATCTTTCATCTCCGGCAGCTTACGCCCGGCCCAGATCTCCAGCTCGCGACGGTTCGGTTTCACCAGCCATGGCGCCGCTTTCAGTCCGGCAACCAGCGCTTCGCGGCTGCTGTCGAAAATAATGCATGGGCACTGGCTGCGCAGACGGGTCATCCAGTCGGTGAAGGCCTCCGGGCTGACGCCGGACGGCAGGCTGCCGCTGACGCAGACCATATCGAACTGCCCGAGCCAGCTCAGGGAGTCGTTGACGAAGCGTTCCCAGTCGCCCGGGGTGACTTCAAAGCCGGAGAAGTTGAAATCCGTCACTTCGCCATCTTTTTCCGTCAGCTTAACGTTGATACGGGTCCGACCCTGCACCACCTGGAAACGGTTGGCGATCCCCAGCTCGCTGAACAGCTGCTGAAAGCCATCCTGGTTGTCTTTGCCCAGGAAGCCGCCGACGGTGACATCAATGCCGAGATCTTTCAGCACTTTCGCCACGTTGATGCCTTTCCCGGCGGCATGCAGGCCGGTGGTGCGCACCAGGTTCACTTCACCGCGTTCAATCTCCGGGGTGAACCCCACCAGATCGTACGCCGGGTTTAACGTAATCGTTGCTACACGTCTGCTCATTTATGCGCCCTCCCCAAGGCCTGCGGCGATCGCTTCGCCAATCGCATCCAGCGCTTGTTGCGCATCCTCACCCTGCGCGGTGAAACGCAGACGGTGACCTTTTTTCACACCCAGCGCCACGACCTTCATCAGGCTGCGACCGTTGGCCGGCTTGCCGGAACCGTCGAGGTTGGTGACGGTGATGTCGCTGGAGAATTGTTTAATCGTATTGACCAGCATGGTGCCCGGTCGGGCATGCAGGCCGTGCTCATTGCGCACCACGAATTCGGCGCTCAGCACGTCTTCCGCAATGGCATCGTCGCTGGTCAGCAGCGCCAGCACGGTGGCGGCGTCGGCTTTCAGCAAACGGTCAGCTTTCTTGTCCAGCAGCAGCTTGCTCAGGCGGTTCAGCACCGCAGTCGGCTGCTCATCGGCCATCGCCACCGTGACCAGCAGGGAAACCGGCTGGTCGTCGCGGGTAAAGGCATTAGCCGCGCGGCTGACTGCCACGGCGCTGCGCAGATTGCCTTCCGCACTGTCGTTCAGCCAGACGCCCTGACCGAGGTTCAGCGGCGTATCGTTGATAGCGTGGCTTACGAATGCCGTGTCAGCGGCACCCACTTCTTTCAGTCGCGCCGCGTTCAGCGCCTGCAGGGTCAGCAGATCGCTGGCCGCCACGTCGAGGCTGAGGGTCTCGTTGTCCAGCTTCAGCGCTTCGCTCTGTTTTTCCCCCATCAGCAGCGCACGCAGCTCTTCCGCGGTGGTGGCGGACTGCAGCTGCGCGGCTACCGCGTCATCGCTTAGCACATGGGTCAGCTGACGCAGCAGGCCAAGGTGTTCATCTGAGCTGGCGGCAATCCCGATCGCCACATAGGCGGTCTGCCCTTCGCCCCAGGTGACGCCCTGCGGGAACTGAAATACCTGGACGCCGGTCTTCAGCACCTGGTCACGGGTGTCCGTCGTGCCGTGCGGGATCGCAATCCCGTTGCCGAGGAAGGTCGAGGTCTGCTGCTCGCGAGCCAGCATACCGTTCACGTAGCCATCAGCCACGTTGCCGGCGCTGACCAGCGCGGCGGCGACCTGCCGGATGGCCTCTTCTTTATTACCGGCCTGCTGGCCGGGATGAATATCCTGCACAGATAACTGGAACATGGTTCTCCTCTCCTGCTGAATTGAATCGTTTCAGCTAACTTGAGAAAAAAGGCGCCATCTGACGGGGAACGGATTGTCGAATGACGCTGAAACGTTTCAAGAATTTTGTACCTTTCTTGCTCAACGCGCAAGGTACGTCAGCGACTTGATTGCAGAACTTAGAGGTACTGCACACTTTTGCTGAAGCCTTTGCTATCGACCACCGCAAATGTCAGCTTTTTGCTGAACCTTATATTTTGAAACGCCTTTTTAATTATTCGTGCCATACTACTGTTTATTTTCAGCCAGCAGGCGTAAACTCCGCGCCGTCTCCTGAAACTACAGAAAACCGAACATGCAAAACCGTAGCGCCGCTCTTCCCCGACGCGGGTTCGATGTAACCTCTTCAGCATTCTTGATCGTCGCCTTTCTGACAGGCATTGCCGGGGCGTTGCAAACCCCAACCCTGAGCCTCTTTTTGACCAACGAAGTGCACGTCCGCCCGGCGATGGTCGGCTTCTTTTTTACCGGTAGCGCCGTCATTGGCATTCTGGTCAGCCAGTTCCTCGCTGGCCGCTCCGACCGCCGGGGCGATCGCAAACAGCTGATTGTCGTCTGCTGCCTGCTGGGGGTGCTGGCCTGCCTGCTGTTTGCCTGGAACCGGAACTACTTCATTTTGCTGTTTATCGGCGTCTTCCTCAGTAGCTTTGGCTCGACCGCCAACCCGCAGATGTTCGCCCTCGCGCGCGAGCACGCCGACAAGACCGGTCGCGAAGCGGTGATGTTCAGCTCCATTTTGCGCGCCCAGGTCTCCCTGGCATGGGTGATTGGTCCCCCGCTGGCCTACGCCCTGGCGATGGGGTTTGGTTTTACCGCAATGTATCTCAGCGCTGCGGCGGCGTTTATCGTCTGCGGGATCATGGTCTGGCTGTTCTTACCCAGCATGCATAAAGCGGCGGCGGTGGCGACGGGCCGGCTGGAAGCCCCGCGCACGCACCGCCGCGATGCGCTGCTGCTGTTTAGCATCTGCACGCTGATGTGGGGCACCAACAGCCTGTACATCATTAATATGCCGCTGTTTATCATTAATGAGCTGCATCTGCCGGAGAAGCTGGCCGGGCTGATGATGGGCACCGCGGCCGGACTGGAAATTCCTACCATGCTGATTGCCGGTTATTATGCCCGGCGCTTTGGTAAACGCTTTCTGATGCGCCTTTCGGCAGTGGCCGGTGTGTTGTTTTACGTGGGCATGTTGACGGTGCATACGCCGGCGCTGCTGCTGGCGATGCAGGTGCTGAACGCCGTCTATATCGGGATCCTCGCCGGGATCGGCATGCTCTATTTCCAGGATCTGATGCCGGGGCAAGCGGGCGCGGCCACTACCCTCTACACCAATACCACCCGCGTCGGCTGGATCATCGCCGGTTCACTGGCGGGGGTAGTAGCGGAGATCTGGAGCTATCACGCGGTGTTCTGGATAGCGCTGGTCATGGGTATCACCGCTCAGGTCTGCCTGTGGCGGATCAGGGACGTGTAGGCAAGACGGCCCGGCCTCGACCGGGCCATCCTGATTAATGATCCAGATAGAGGTAATGCAGCCAGCTGGTCATTCGTAGCAGGACTTTGCGCATAATCGACACATGGGCAAAATAATCGGTATAAACCGCCGCCTGCGCACTGACCCCGTCCGGTAAATGTTCCACTTCCGGGTGGGGATCGAGGTCGATCAGCACATAGATGCCCTCTTTTCCGGCTCCGGCGCTCAGCCCCTGCAGCGCACCGCTGGCCTGATAGCTGCCATCCGGGATCGCCGGCAGCACCCGCGATACCTTACCGCTATAGACGCTGCCCGGCAGACCATTAAACACCACCTCCGCGCTATCCCCGGCCGTCAGACGCAGAACCGAGTTCTGGCGGAATACCGCCACCACCTGGCGCTTTTGCTGGGGAATAAACACCAGCACCGGCTTGAAGGGCAGACGTACCGCGGTCATCCCCGGCCGCGCCAATAGCTGGGTAACGTAGCCATCGCTCGGCGCACGAACCACAGTTTGCGCCAGATTATACTCCGCCTCGAGGATCTGCGATTTCAGACTGGCAATGTTGGCATCAAGCCCGTTATAGCGGCCAGACACCTGCTCTCTGGCGTTTTGTAATTGCGCTTTCGCCGCCTGCAATACCGCCGTCTGGATCTGCACCTGCTGCCTGGCGTGAGTCACATCCTGTTCCGAGAAAGGATTGACCGGCATGGCCGCCCCCTGGGCATAACGCTGGTAGTCACGGGTAACGCGATCGTACTCGGCCTGCGCCTGCTGCACTCTGGCGCTGGCATCGTCAATGGTCGCCTGCTTCGCCCGCAGCGCCGCCTCTTCGGCCGCCAGATCGGCCTGCAGTTTGTTCAACCGCGCGCGGTAGCGGGTGTCATCGATGCGGAACAGCAGTTCGCCCTTCTTCATTAACACGTTGGTTTTAGTCGTAACCTCAACCACCTCGCCTGAGACCTGAGGCACCATCGGAATAGAAACGACAATTTTTTGCGCCCGCAGCGTATAGGGATGGTTATAGTTCATCGTTAATATTAACGCGCCTACGACCACTATTCCGCCTAATATGGCAGTGGGTATTGTCCATTTATTTACTGGAATGCGAAATATCTTAAAAACGCCCCAGGCGATGGCGACATAGCAAAGGATAATTAACAGATCCATATTATTTATCTTTATTCCCCGCTGACGCCTGCTGGCTGTTTTTTAACGCCGCTTCGAGTAATGCGATACGTTGCTCCAGTTCCTCGCGTTGCAGACTATCCTCGGTCTGCGAAGCCATCCCCCACCCGCGGTCAGGGCGGTACAAGGTGGCCCAGATCCACAGAAAAGGCCAGATAGCATGCAGGGTAAACAGGCTTATCCAGCCCGCCACATGAATCGCGTCCTGATGGGGGTGCTGCCGTTTTTGCGCGATATGATAGGGAATATCGTGGATAATAATCACTCCATAAAATAATATGAGAAAAACCAGTATTAATACAAACAAAGCAAAATAATTAAGCAGCATGGTGCATATACACTCAGTAAGCCAGCGGGAAGATCGTTATTTTTAATGACGTCGAGGACCACAAAAGAAGCGATAAAACGCACAATTTTCCTTAAATAACGGACTGTTCAACGCAAAGGTCATCATACGTTTAGCTGATCAATAAATCACATGGCAATTCCGCCAAACTGGTATATCATTTTTGATATACCACAGATATCAGGCAGCGATAAGATGTTGAAAGACTTTAAAATGGATGAGCTGAGGATCATCTGCGCTATCGCCGAAACCGCCAGCGTCAGCCGGGCGGCCCAGCGCCTGAATATGCCCCAGTCTAACGTTTCGCGGACGCTGACCAGCGTGGAGCGGAAAGTCGGTTTGGCCATATTCCTGCGCACCGCCAGAGAGCTGGTGCGCACCGAGTTCGGCGAGCAGTTTATCCATGCCAGTCGCGCGGTTCTCGAACAACATGAGCAGCTTATCAACCTTGCCGACCGTTATAAGAACACGCTGCAGGGCGTGGTCACCCTTGGGGCGCCCATCGGTATCCATCAGTTTCTCGGGCGCTATATTCTGCCGGCGCTGAGGAAAACCCTGCCGGAGCTGCAGATCAATCTGGTCACCCGCAACGCCAGCGAGCGGGAACAGAAATACGGCGCCATCTTCAATAGCGACTGCGATCTGCTGATAAGCCCCTTTAAGCCGCAGAATGAAAATCTCATCGCCCGCCCCTTTACCCGCTTTCGCACCGGCGTCTTCGCCTCTCCGGACTATCTGGCGCAACATCCTATCGCCGAGCCGGAGGCGCTGGTGGATCATGAGTGCATTACCCTGCGCATGTTGGGCGGCAGCGACAATATCTGGACCTTCAAAAGCAAAAACGGCGAACCGCTTAATCTCACGGTAAAGGGGGGATTCGTTTGCGATAACACACTACCGGCGGTGGAGCTGGCGAAGCTGGGGATGGGGATCGTCTATGCGCCCTACTATTCACTCGCCACCGAGCTGGCGGCGGGACAGCTGGTTCCCTGTCTGAAAAAGGAGCGCTGTATCGACCTGCAGGCCTGGCTTATCTTCCAGCGGCGGGACATTCTCCCCCTGCGCGTACAGGCGCTACTCGACGGCCTCAGCGCCCATATCAAAAACCTGTCTCATCTGCTGCTTTAAGCTCAGGGCGCGGTGGCCAGCTCAAGATCCAGCAGCCAGGTGATGGCGTCATCGCGGTGGGTGAAGCACATCTCGGGCGAGGGCTGCAGGCTGGCGCACACCTTCGGGCGCAGAGGGGAGCCGAAAATCAGGCACAAGTTGTGCTCGGAAAGCTGAATACAGCGGGTATTGGCGGGCTTGCCCTGCGGCATGCCGGGTATTGGCGATGATATAGAGGGAGCGATGCAACATGCGCCACAATCGGTACGACATTCCACAACCCAGCTCCCAAACGCTCATTTTGTGCCACAGCCTAAACGTTTTGCCAGAAGATAGCAAAACTCGCGAATTCCGCTTGCCTGAAGGCGCGGGCGCGAGTAGTTTTACGCGATATTTTTGACTCGTTAAGTGACAGGATTACTGCAATGCCAAGAGCGAATGAAATTAAAAAAGGTATGGTGCTGAATTACAACGGCAAGCTGCTGATTGTGAAAAATATTGATATTCAGTCACCCAGCGCCCGTGGTGCTGCGACACTGTATAAAATGCGCTTCTCCGATGTGCGTACCGGCCTGAAAGTGGAAGAGCGCTTCAAAGGTGACGATATCGTCGATACCGTGACCCTGACCCGCCGTTTCGTTGACTTCTCCTATGTCGATGGCAACGAATACGTGTTCATGGATAAAGAAGACTATACCCCTTACACCTTTACCAAAGAGCAGATCGAAGAAGAGCTGCAGTTTATTCCGGAAGGCGGGATGCCGGATATGCAGGTGCTGACCTGGGACGGCCAGCTGCTAGCCCTGGAGCTGCCGCAGACTGTTGACCTGGAAATTATCGAAACCGCGCCGGGTATTAAAGGGGCATCCGCCAGCTCCCGCACCAAGCCAGCCACCATGAGCACCGGCCTGGTAATTCAGGTGCCGGAATACCTGACCACCGGTGAGAAAATCCGCATTCATATCGAAGAGTGCCGCTATATGGGCCGCGCGGATTAATCCTCTGTGACGCCCCGACAGTAAAAAAGGACAGCCGCTGGCTGTCCTTTTTATTTGGCGACGATATGCCCCGGTGCCGGGTAATATTCATTCAACACGGTTCCCGTATTTGTGCCGGATGGCGGCTGACGCCTTATCCGGCCTACGTACGACCTGTCGTTAATTTATTCACTATTCTTGCTGAAACTGCCGGTGCTGGCGGCCTCAACATCGCTGAGACGTTCCCGGAAGGCCGGGGCAGCCCGCATGGATGCGGGCTGAGGGCCGTGTTTTGCACGGACGCTGCCTCGGCCCGACCCGAAGCCTGCAGGGATAAGTCGAAGGCACCACGCAGTGGCGATTTTGCTGGCCGGAGCCCGGGGGTACAGGGGGCGGCGGCGACTGGCCGCCCCCTGTGCGCTCCCTGCACCATGAGTGACATAACGCAGAAGAAATATCGGGAGCGCAATCTGCCCGGAAATAACAGAGAACACAGGTTTTTCCAGGGTCGACACTGTTGCAAACCGATCATAGTATCTACCCCATTGCGCCGTTATTTTGTCGGGTGGCGCTTCACTTACCCGACCAGGCTGACGCCCCGACAGTAAAAAGGGACAGCCGCTGGCTGTCCCTTTTATTATCCCTGTTACCGCGATTACAGCAGTTCAGGGTATTTGGTCATTTTCAGCGCCAGCTCGACGCCACGCACTTCCGCCATCCCCTTGAGACGGCCAATCGCCGAATAGCCTGGGTTGGTTTTCTTGCGCAGATCGTCAAGCATCTGATGACCATGATCCGGACGGAATGGGATCGGGCGCAGATCGCCAGCCTGTTTACGCCGCTGCTCTTCACGCAGAATCGCATCCACCACCGCCACCATATTGACGTCGCCGCTAAGGTGCGCCGCCTCGTGGAAGGTTTTCGGGTTCGCTTCACGACAGGTAGATCGCAGATGGGTGAAATGGATGCGATCGCCAAAGGTCTCCACCATCTTCACCAGATCGTTATCGGCGCGGACGCCATACGATCCCGTACACATGGTGAAGCCATTATTGATGCTGTCCACTGTCTCTTTCAGCCACTGCATATCTTCGATGGTCGACACGATACGCGGCAGGCCAAGGATCGGCCGCGGCGGATCGTCCGGATGCACCGCCAGGCGGATGCCTACCTCTTCGCACACCGGCACGATAGCCCGCAGGAAGTAGGCCATATTCTCGCGCAGCTGCGCTTTATCAATGTGGTCATATTCCGCCAGGCGCGCGCGGAACTGGTCAAGAGTGTAACCCTCTTCCGCCCCCGGCAGGCCGGCGATGATATTGCGGGTCAGTTTCTCGATGTCCGCTTCGCTCATCGCCTTGAAATAAACCTCAGCCTGACGCTGCTCTTCTTCGCTGTAATCTCCTTCCGCGCCCGGGCGTTTGAGGATATGCAGTTCAAAGGCGGCGAAGGCGATCTGATCGAAACGCAGCGCCCGGGAACCGTCCGGCAGCTCATATTCCAGATCGGTGCGCGTCCAGTCGAGGATCGGCATAAAGTTGTAGCATACGGTATCGATGCCGCAGGCCGCGAGGTTGCGGATGCTCTGCTGATAGTTGGCAATCCAGGTCGCATACTCCCCGCTGTGGGTTTTAATATCCTCATGCACCGGAATGCTTTCGACGACCGACCAGGTCAGCCCTTTTGCCGCTAACAGCGCCTGACGCGCTTTAATCTCCTCTACCGGCCAGACCTGACCGTTTGCAATATGGTGCAGCGCAGTCACGACGCCGGTCGCCCCTGCCTGCCGTACATCATCAAGCGATACCGGATCGTTCGGCCCATACCACCGCCAGGTTTGTTCCATCGCTATGCCCTCACAAAAGTTGTTATACCAATAATGGCGACACTCATGACGACTACCATACATGTTTCTCCTCAGGCTGCAAACAGTGCCGGCGCATTGATTGATCCAGCTCACAGTCAGCGGATAATTTCGGCTTACCAATTTAATTTCCTGTCATATAACTTTAGACTGGCATTGTTAATAAGCAGTTAAACAGGTGTGTAAAGAATGACAACAATTGCAACCGCTACGCTACCGGAAAACGTGCAACGTCCTCAGTACGATCGCAGCCAGCTCCGCTCGCGTATTGTCCATTTCGGCTTTGGCGCGTTTCATCGCGCGCACCAGGCGCTGCTGACCGATCGCGTGCTGAATAACGTCGGCGGCGACTGGGGGATCTGCGAAATCAGTCTGTTCAGCGGCGATACGCTGATGAGCCAGCTTCGCGAACAGGACCATCTGTTTACCGTGCTGGAAAAAGGCGCCGACGGTAACCAGCCCATCGTGATCGGCGCGGTGCACGAATGCCTGAACGCCAGGCTCGATTCGCTGGCGGCAATTATCGAAAAATTTTGCGAGCCGCAGGTGGCGATTGTCTCGCTGACCATCACCGAAAAAGGCTATTGCATCGATCCGGCGACCGGCAAGCTGGATCCGACGCATCCGCGTATCGTTCACGATCTGGAAAATCCGACGCTACCGCAGTCGGCTCCCGGTATTTTAGTGGAAGCGCTGGCCCGCCGCCGGGAACGGGGCCTGCCGCCCTTTACCGTGCTCTCCTGCGATAACATTCCCGACAACGGCCACGTGGTGAAAAATGCCGTCCTCGGTATGGCGGAAAAACGCAGCCCGGCGCTGGCGAACTGGATCGCCGATAATGTCAGCTTCCCGGGCACCATGGTGGATCGCATTGTTCCTGCGGCCACCGCCGAGTCGCTGGCGGAAATCGCCGCCGTGCTGGGGGTCGACGATCCCTGCGCCATCAGCTGCGAACCCTTCATTCAGTGGGTGGTCGAAGACCACTTCGTCGCCGGACGACCGGCCTGGGAGACGGCCGGCGTGCAGATGACCGACGACGTGCTGCCCTGGGAGCAAATGAAGCTGCGGATGCTCAACGGCAGCCACTCTTTTCTCGCCTGGCTTGGCTATCTGGCAGGTCATGCGCACGTCAGCGACTGCATGCAGGATAACGTTTTCCGCCGCGCCGCTCGCCAGCTGATGCTTGACGAACAGGCTCCGACGCTGACCATTACCGGCGTCGATCTCGAGGCCTATGCCGACAGCCTCATCGACCGCTTCAGTAATCCGGCGCTCAAACACCGCACCTGGCAAATCGCCATGGACGGCAGCCAGAAACTGCCCCAGCGCATGCTCGACGGCATCCGCGTACATCTTGAGCGCGGCAGCCGCTGGCCGCTGCTGGCCCTCGGCGTTGCCGGCTGGATGCGCTACGTCAGTGGTACGGACGACGCGGGTCAGACGATCGACGTGCGCGATCCGCTGGTCGACAAGATCCAGCAGCGGGTGGCGCAGAGCGATGAGCAGCAGCGCGTCGATGCGCTACTGGGTCTGGAGGAAATATTTGGCCGCGACCTGCCGCACAACGCGCAGTTTGTCGCCGGGATCCGCGCCGCCTGGCAGCAACTGGCGACGCACGGTGCCCGCGAGGCCGTGGCCCGCGCGCTAAATTCTTAACAATATTTGCGCTTATGCGGACAGAATCTTCTTCTGTCCGCCTCAGGACTTCTCTTTTCCCCCTTTTTTCGTCAGGATAGGCGTAACTGTTACAACATTACATTTATCCTGGAGAAAAGAGTGACCAGAACCAATTTGATCACCGGCTTTCTCGGCAGCGGTAAGACGACCTCAATTCTTCATCTGCTGGCGCAGAAGCCTGCGGATGAAAAATGGGCCGTACTGGTGAATGAGTTTGGCGAAGTCGGGATAGACGGCGCGCTGCTGGCCGACAGCGGCGCCCTGCTCAAAGAGATCCCCGGCGGCTGCATGTGCTGCGTTAACGGCCTGCCGATGCAGGTTGGGCTGAATACCCTGCTGCGCCAGGGTAAACCCGATCGCCTGCTGATCGAACCCACCGGCCTTGGCCATCCGAAGCAGATCCTCGATATCCTCACCGCAGCGGTGTATGAACCCTGGATCGATCTACGCGCTACGGTGTGCATCCTCGATCCCCGTCAGCTGCTGGATGAAAAAGTCGTCAATAACGACAATTTCCGCGATCAGCTGGCCGCGGCGGACATCATTGTGGCCAATAAAAACGATCGGGAAACGCCCGAAAGCGCCCAGGCGTTGGCCGACTGGTGGCAGCGCTGGGGCGGCGATCGTCGCAAGGTGTCGACAACCCAGGGTAATATCGACCTCGCCCTGCTCGATGAGCCGCGCCGCAACACCGCCCCGTTGCCGGCGAGCGCGGAGCATGTTCACCACTCTCGCCCGACCAGCGGTCTCGCCGCACTCAGCCTGCCCGAGCACCAGCGCTGGCGCCGCCACCTCAACAGCGGCCAGGGCTATCAGGCCTGCGGCTGGATTTTCGACGCGGAAACGGTCTTTGAAACCATCGGCCTGCTCGAATGGGCACGGCTGGCGCCCGTGGCGCGCGTCAAAGGCGTGATGCGCATTGCCGAAGGGGCCGTGAGGATCAACCGCCAGGGCGAGGATTGGCATATCGAGACTCTGAGCGTCCCCCCACCCGATAGCCGAATCGAGCTTATCTCGGCGAACGAAGCCGACTGGAACGCGCTCCAGACCTCACTGTTGAGGCTTCGTTTAAGTTGAGGCGGCTAAGGTTGCCGCCGACTGTCACAAAATCGCAATGGCTATGATGAAAAACCGAATTCCTTTAATTCTGCTGCTTAACATCGCGGGTGTGGCGCTATTTTGCTCCTGGTATCTGCCGGTCAACCACGGCGCCTGGTCGCCGGTCGACTCCGCGATCTTCCATTTCTTTAACCATGGCGTCAGCGTCAGCCACGCCTATGCCTGGCTGCTGGCGATCATCAACAATCGCGCCTTCGACGCCTGTTCGCTGCTGGCGATGGGCTGCCTGATGCTCCGCTACTGGCTTAAAGCGCCGCCAGCAGGCCGTCGCCAGATTGCCATCATGGGCCTGGTGATGCTGCTGGCCGCGGTGATCATTAACCAGCTGGCGCAGCACCTGATGCCGGTACAGCGCGCCAGCCCGTCGCTGTTTTTCCACGATATCACCCGCGTCAGCGATGTCGTTAACTTCCCCACTAAGGATGCTTCCAAGGACAGCTTCCCCGGCGATCATGGGATGATGCTGCTGATCTTCGCGAGCTTTATGTGGCGCTATTTCGGCCGCAGCGCGCTAACCGTGGCGCTGGTGATATTTGTGGTCTTTGCTTTCCCGCGCGTCATGATTGGCGCTCACTGGTTCAGCGATATTGCCGTCGGCTCCCTGACCGCCGTGCTGATTGGCGCACCGTGGGTATTGATGACACCGCTGAGCGATAAATTGATCGCCCTTTTCGACCGTTCTCTGCCCGGCGGAATATCGGCCAAATAATGTCGTGGTCGCCGTCTGGCGTCATTATCTATAAGGGGACCTTTTGGGTCCCCTTTTTCAATTGCGCTTTTTTTCAACATGATGTTCATCTTCTTGTCACATTAATCCCGTGACAAATGAAGGAATTGTCTGTTTTTTACCCGATACTGGCGCTATTTTGTCCTTTCCCAATGATTCACTTTTTGTCACCAAAATACTTATAAGAAATCGCGCAAAACCGCTCGCCATGCGGCGTTTGATAGGGTAATCTCGTTCTCGTTTTGCCTTTTCCGCAACATTAATTCAGGGCATGAATAAATTTGTGCGTGACTGCACAAATTTAAGCTTAAGGAATTGTCTCATTGCGGATGGGTATTTAGGCTCTAACACGTTTGGCATTTTTTATAACGACATTGTCGTTAAGGACAACAAGGGAAAATAAACAGCATGGTCAAATCTCAGCCGATTTTGAGATACATCTTGCGGGTAGCCCCCGCGATTGCAGTAGCGGTTCTGCTTTCCGCGTGTAGTTCAACAAGTACCGCCAGGAATATGCATTCTGAGACGCATGCTGTGGGTAGTGGCGATTTATCATCACTGCAAGCCTCTCAGGATGAATTTGAAACGATGGTCCGTAACCTGGACGTGAAGTCCCGTTTAATGGATCAGTATGCCAGCTGGAAAGGCGTGCGTTACCGCCTCGGCGGCAGCACCCGTAAAGGTATCGACTGCTCAGCGTTTGTGCAGCGCACCTTCCGCGAACAATTTGGTCTGGAACTGCCGCGTTCAACCTCTGAACAGCAGGAAACCGGAAAATCGATTTCCCGTACCCAGCTGCGTACTGGCGATCTGGTTCTGTTCCGCGCCGGCTCTACCGGCCGCCACGTCGGGATCTATCTCGGCAACAACCAGTTCGTTCACGCCTCCACCAGCAGCGGGGTGACCATCTCCAGCATGGATGAACCGTACTGGAAAAAGCGCTACAACGAAGCGCGTCGAGTTCTGAGCCGCTCGTAAACTGTCCTCTACCGCCGCCGGTTATCCCTTGGCTGGAGGCGGGATAAAAAAACACTGCCCCGGCAGTGTTTTTTTTTGCCACCTGATTCTGAACGCCGCAAAATAAGCTATGTCTTTTAAGTGGGAATGAGAAAAACGACGACCGACAAACCGTTGATGGGATTCAATAACACGGAAAGACTATAGCTATGCTTACTCGCTACTTTTCACCCCAGCGTAAAATCTGGTTAACCAGCCTGTGCGTGGGGATTATCGTCGCGCTGCTGGCCGGCTGCATTCAGTTTATGGTGATTTACCATAACCGGGCAGAGCGTTTCGACGCCATTATCAACAACGTTGACACTTACCTGAAAAGCTATTTTCACGATCTCCGTGAGACCATTGATGGCCTGCAGCCGCTGGTGGATCAGCCCTGCGAGAATATCGACTCCGGACTCACCTCCCATGCCGCTTTCAGCCCCAACGTTCGCGCGTTTCTGCTGGTTAAAAACGGCGTCGTCTTTTGCTCCTCGGCGACAGGGGCCATGAATACGCCCCTTACTCAGCTTATCCCGGCGATCGATATTCGCAAACCCGTTGATATGGCGATTTTGCCGGGTACGCCGATGATGCCGAAAAGCGCAGCGCTGGCGTTATGGGTCAGCAAACCCGATGATGCAAACAGCGGCATTTTCGTATCGATCAACGCCAATCTCACGCCGTACATCCTCTATTCCGCACGACAAAATGATTTCAGCGGTATTGCGCTGGCCATCGGCCATACCGCCATCTCCACCTTCAGTAATCGGCTGGTGGATCCGCAAACCCTGCATAACGAACCGATCCGCCAGGTACAGATCGACGGTTTACCGCTGAAGGTCTACCTGTATGCCAACAGCTGGCTGGCGGAAAATACACAGTTTGCCCTGTTGCTCGGGGTAGTGTGCGGCCTGCTGGCGGGGTTGCTCTGTTATTACGTGCTGACGATCAAATCCGATCCGCGAAAATCGATACTGCTGGGGATCAAAAATAACCAGTTCTACGTCGTCTATCAGCCGGTCGTGAATGCCCAGACCCTGCGTATCAGCGGCGTGGAGGTGCTCATGCGCTGGCGCCATCCGGTGGTGGGTGAAATCCCGCCCGACGTCTTTATTAATCTGGCGGAAACCCAGCAGATGATCGTGCCGCTGACCCATCACCTGCTGGCGCTGATCGCCAGCGATGGTCAAGTGCTTAAACGGATCCTGCCGCGCGGCGTCAAGCTGGGGCTGAATATTTCCCCTGCCCATCTGCAGGCTGACAGCTTCCGCGACGATATGCTGCGCTTTGCCGCCGCGCTGCCCGCCGACCATTTTCACGTGGTGCTGGAGGTGACCGAGCGGGCCATGATTGATAAAGAAAAATCGATCGCTAACTTCGCCTGGCTCCACCAGCAGGGTTTTGAAATCGCAATAGATGATTTTGGTACCGGGCATAGCGCGCTGATTTATCTCGAACGCTATAACTTCGATTATCTGAAGATCGATCGCGGCTTTGTGCAGGCGATTGGCACCGAAACCGTGACCTCGCCGGTGCTGGATGCGGTACTGACCCTCAGCCGCCGGCTGAAATTAATGACCGTCGCTGAAGGAGTGGAGACCCAGGAACAGGCGGAGTGGCTTCGTGCCCAGGGCGTCAATTTCCTGCAGGGGTACTGGATAAGCCGTCCGCTATCGCTGGAGGCGCTGGTCGCCGCGCATGATGAACCTGCGAATTATTTCACAACGCGCTAAGTCTCACATATGATGCGGGAACAGAGGTCGGCTATGGGGGCCGACCGTGACAAGGTATTCTGCCGCCTATGTATGCGCGCCTCTTTTTAATTCTGCTTGCTCTGTTTAGCCTTAGCGCTAAGGCGCAAACAATAAAAGAAAGCGTCGCCTTTGCGATTATCGGTGAACCCAAATACGCAGCCAGCTTCAGCCATTTTGATTATGTCAATCCTGAGGCGCCGAAAGGCGGCACCCTCACCCTGGCGGCGATCGGCACCTTTGATAACTTCAACCGCTACGCACTGCGCGGCAATCCCGCCGTGCGCACTGAGGCGCTCTACGATACCCTGTTCACCACCTCGGATGATGAGCCCGGCAGCTACTACCCGCTGATTGCCGAGCGGGCGCGCTATGCCGAGGACTATTCCTGGATGGAGATCGCTCTCAACCCGCACGCCCGCTTCCATGACGGCACGCCAATCACCGCCCGGGACGTTGCATTTACCTTCAACAAGTTTATGACCGAAGGGGTGCCACAGTTCCGTTTGTTTTATAAAGGCACCACCGTTAAGGCCATCGCCCCGTTGACCGTACGAATCGACCTCGGCCAGCCCGGCAAAGAGAACATGCTGAGTCTGCTGAGCCTGCCGGTGATGCCTGAGTCGTTCTGGCGCCAGCACAAACTCAGCGACCCGCTGTCGAAGCCGCCGCTGGCCAGCGGGCCATACCGCATCAGCGCCTGGCGAATGGGGCAATACATTACTTATTCACGCGTCGCCGACTACTGGGCGGCCGACCTGCCGGTCAACCGGGGTCGCTGGAATTTCGATACGCTGCGCTATGACTATTATCTCGACGACAATGTCGCTTTCGAAGCCTTTAAAGCGGGAGCCGTCGATCGCCGGGAAGAGACCGTCGCCAAAAACTGGGCTACCCGCTACGTCGGTCGCAACTTCAGCCGCGGCTACATTATTAAAGATGAGCATACAAATACCTCGGCGCAGGATACCCAGTGGCTGGCGTTCAATATTCAGCGCCCGGTTTTTGCCGATCGCCGGGTGCGGGAGGCCATTACCCTGGCGTTCGATTTTGAATGGATGAACAAGGCGCTGTTTTACAGCGCCTATCAGCGCGCCAACAGCTATTTCCAGAACACCGAATATGCCGCCCGCAGCCTGCCCGACGCCGCCGAGCTGGCCCTGCTGACGCCGATGAAAAACGAACTGCCCCCGGAGGTCTTCAGCCAGGTTTACCAGCCGCCGGTCTCCCGTGGCGATGGCTTCGACCGCGACAACTTACTCAAAGCCGACGCCCTGCTCAATGCGGCGGGTTGGACGGTAAAAAACCAGCGCCGGGTCAACGCCGCCACCGGCAAGCCGCTGCGCTTTGAACTGCTGATGCCAGCCGGTGGCAATGACCGCTGGGTGCTGCCGTTTCAGCACAACCTGCAGCGCCTGGGGATCGTCATGGATATTCGTCAGGTTGATAACTCGCAGTACAGCAACCGTCGCCGCAGCCGTGATTACGACATGATGCCGAGCCTGTGGCGTGCCATGCCCTGGCCCGGCACCGACCTGCAAATCTCCTGGGCCTCAGACTATATTCACTCCAGCTATAACGCACCGGGGGTGCAAAGCCCGGTAGTGGATAAGCTGATTGCGCAGATCCTGCAGTGGCAGGGCAATAAGCAGAAACTGATCCCCCTCGGTCGGGCGCTGGACCGCGTGCTCACCTGGAATAACTACATGCTGCCGATGTGGTATATGGCGCAGGACCGCACCGCGTGGTGGAATAAGTTCTCTTTCCCCGAGACCCGCCCCATTTATTCCTCCGGGCTCGATACCTGGTGGTACGACGTGAACAAAGCGGCCACCCTCCCCGCGGACAGACGTTAAGGACATCCCATGGGCAGCTACCTGATCCGCCGTTTGCTGTTAGTGATCCCCACCCTGTGGGCCATCATCACCATTAACTTTTTTATTGTGCAAATCGCACCCGGCGGCCCGGTCGATCAGGCCATCGCCGCCATCGAATTTGGTCAGCACGGCGGGATGCCGGGTGCCGGCGACGGCGGGATGGGCGCCAGCCATGCCCGCACCGGCGCAGGGAACATCAGCGAGGGGCACTATCGCGGTGGGCGGGGCCTTGATCCGGAAGTCATCGCCGAGATCACCCACCGCTACGGCTTTGACAAGCCGCTGCACGAGCGTTACCTGAAGATGCTGGGCGATTATCTGCGCTTTGATTTTGGCGACAGCCTGTTTCGCAGCGCCTCAGTACTGCAGCTGATTAAAGACAGCCTGCCGGTCTCGGTGAGCCTCGGACTGTGGAGTACGCTGATTATCTACCTGGTTTCCATTCCGCTGGGTATTCGCAAAGCGGTCAGCAACGGCAGCCGCTTTGATATCTGGAGCAGTACGCTGATTATTATTGGCTATGCGATCCCCGCCTTTCTGTTCGCCATCCTGCTGATCGTGATTTTTGCCGGCGGCAGCTATTTCGACCTCTTCCCGCTGCGCGGTTTGGTCTCACCGAACTTCGACACCCTTCCCTGGTATCAGAAAATCCTCGACTACCTGTGGCACATCACCCTGCCGGTGCTGGCGACGGTGATCGGCGGCTTTGCCGCCCTGACCATGCTGACCAAAAACAGCTTCCTCGACGAGATCCGCAAACAGTATGTGGTCACCGCCCGCGCCAAAGGCGTCGGTGAGAAACAGATCCTCTGGGGACATGTGTTCCGCAACGCCATGCTGCTGGTGATCGCCGGCTTCCCGGCTACCTTTATTAGTATGTTCTTTACCGGTTCGCTGCTGATCGAAGTGATGTTCTCGCTGAACGGCCTGGGTCTGCTGGGCTATGAAGCGACGGTCTCCCGCGACTATCCGGTGATGTTCGGCACGCTCTATATTTTCACTCTGATTGGCCTGCTGCTGAATATCGTCAGCGATATCAGCTATACGCTGGTCGACCCGCGCATTGATTTTGAGGGCCGCTAATGTCTTTCTTCAGTCCCGTTAATCAGGCCCGCTGGGCGCGCTTTCGTCACAACCGTCGCGGCTACTGGTCGCTGTGGCTGTTTTTAATTCTCTTCTTCTGCAGCCTCGGCGCCGAGCTGCTGGCCAACGATCGCCCGCTGCTGGTGCAGTACCGGGGCCAGCTGTATGTTCCGGTGTTAAAAAACTACACCGAGCAAACCTTTGGCGGCGCGTTCGCTACCGCCGCCGACTATCAGGATCCCTGGCTGCAGCACCAGCTGTCCACCCACGGCTGGGCGCTATGGCCGCCGGTGCGCTTCGGCGCCACGACGATTAATTTTGCCAGCACCGTCCCCTTTCCGTCACCGCCCTCGGCCAGCAACTGGCTGGGCACCGACGCCAACGGCGGCGATGTGCTGGCGCGGATCCTCTATGGTACGCGCATCTCGGTGCTCTTCGGTCTGCTGCTGACGCTGTTCTCCAGCGTGCTGGGAGTGCTGGCCGGGGCGATACAGGGTTACTATGGCGGCAAAATCGACCTCTGGGGCCAGCGCTTTATCGAAGTCTGGTCCGGGATGCCGACCCTGTTTCTGATCATCCTGCTCTCCAGCGTCGTGCAGCCGGGCTTCTGGTGGTTGCTGGCGATCACCGTCCTTTTTGGCTGGATGACGCTGGTGGGCGTGGTGCGCGCTGAATTTCTTCGCACCCGCAACTACGACTACATCCGGGCGGCGCAGGCGCTCGGGGTCAGCGACCGGCAGATCATCCTGCGGCATATGTTGCCTAACGCAATGGTGGCGACCCTCACCTTCCTGCCTTTTATCCTGTGCAGCTCCATTACCACCCTGACGTCGCTGGATTTTCTCGGCTTCGGTCTGCCGCTCGGCTCCCCCTCTCTCGGGGAGCTGCTGCTGCAGGGAAAAAACAACCTGCAGGCGCCCTGGCTGGGCATTGCCGCGTTTCTCTCCGTCGCCGTACTGCTGACGCTACTGATTTTTATCGGTGAAGCGGTTCGCGACGCCTTTGACCCGAGTAAGGCGGTGTAATATGACCCACCCGCTGTTAGCTATCGACAATCTCTCTATTGCCTTTCGCCAGCAGGGCGAGACGCAGACCGTGGTGCACAATCTGTCGCTCGAGGTGGCAGTCGGTGAGACGCTGGCGCTGGTGGGCGAATCCGGCTCAGGAAAAAGCATCTCCGCGCTGTCGGTGCTGCGGCTGCTCCCCACCCCGCCGGCCAGCTACCCCAGCGGCGATATCCGCTTTCATGGCCAGTCGCTGCTGCATGCGGATGAGTCGACCCTGCGCGGCGTGCGCGGCAACCGGATCGCGATGATCTTTCAGGAGCCAATGGTGTCGCTCAACCCCCTGCATACCCTGGAAAAACAGCTCTATGAGGTGCTGTCGTTACACCGGGGAATGCGCAAAGAGGCGGCGCGCGGGGAGATCCTCGACTGCCTGGAGCGCGTCGGGATCCGTCAGGCGCCGCGGCGTCTGGCGGACTATCCGCATCAGCTCTCCGGCGGCGAGCGCCAGCGGGTGATGATCGCCATGGCGCTGCTGACGCGCCCGGAGTTGCTGATCGCCGACGAACCGACCACCGCCCTGGACGTGTCAGTGCAGGCGCAGATCCTGCAGCTGCTGCGCGAGCTAAAGCGGGAGCTGAACATGGGGTTGCTGTTTATCACCCATAACCTGAGCATTGTCCGTCAGCTGGCTGACCGGGTAGCGGTGATGCAGAACGGCCGCTGTGTGGAACAAAATGACTGTCGGGCGCTTTTCAGCGCGCCGGCGCATCCCTACACCCAACGCCTGCTGGATAGCGAACCAGACGGTGAGCCGGTGCCGCTGGCCGTCGATGCCCCGGTGCTGCTGCAGGCGGATGATTTAAACGTGGCATTTCCTGTTCGCAAAGGGATCCTGCGCCGGGTGGTCGATCACCATCGGGTGGTCAACAGCCTCAGTTTTCAGCTACGCGCCGGCGAGACGCTGGGCCTGGTGGGCGAATCGGGATCGGGAAAAAGCACCACCGGTCTGGCGCTGCTGCGCCTGATCTCATCCGAGGGAAAGATAACTTTTGCCGGCCAGCCGATTCAGGGGCGTAACCGTCGACAGCTGCTGCCGCTGCGCCGACAAATGCAGGTAGTTTTTCAGGATCCGAACTCGTCGCTCAATCCGCGCCTGACGGCGCAGCAGATCATTGAGGAAGGCTTGCGCGTCCACCAGCCGACGCTGACGGCAGCCGAACGCGAACAGGCAGTGATCCTTGCCATGCAGGAGGTTTGGCTCGACCCGGCCAGCCGCCAGCGCTACCCGGCGGCGTTCTCCGGTGGCCAGCGGCAGCGTATCGCCATCGCCAGAGCGTTGATCGTCAAGCCGCAGCTGATCGTCCTCGACGAGCCGACCTCATCGCTGGACAAAACCGTTCAGGCGCAGATCCTGAATCTGCTGAAAGCATTACAGCAAAAGCATCAGCTGGCCTATATTTTTATCAGTCATGATTTACGCGTGGTGCGGGCGCTGTGTCATCAGGTGATGGTGCTGCGTCAGGGAGAGGTGGTTGAACAGGGCGAGTGCCAGTCCGTCTTCAGCGCACCCCGACACGAGTATACCCGCCAGCTGCTGGCGCTGAGCTGACGGTCAGAAGGGGTTGTTGCCGGAGAAGGGCTCGGCGATGGCCACGCCAAAATTTTTCAGACGACAGGTGGCGGCGAATTCATCCTGCAGGTTAACGAACAGGCACGGTTCGCCTTCGCACTCAAGGACTGAACAGTCGACTTCGATGTCGCTTAACGCCTGGCTGAGCTTATGCATAACCGGCCAGGCTTTCTCACCGTCCGGACTCAGCAACTTCAGGGCAACGAGACTGTTCTCGTTCTGCGCGCCGTTTTGCGGAATCGGTTCAACTCTGGAACCCGCAAAACCGGCCAGCCAGCGATAGCTCTGCGGCAGACGGTGTACGATAGAGAGTTGTTGTGTATTCACGTGGTTTCCCCGGAAGCAAAAGGCTTCACAATAAATTTACATCAATATTAACACACTGTTGACAAATAGTCCTGCCTTGACGCAGAAAACGTTTACAGCCGCGGCGGGCCAGGGCTAAGCACTTATAATCCAGCGCGTTATTTTTATACCCGGCGAGCCGATTGGCGCTATATGTACCCGTTTCTGTGATCCAAAACAACTTTTTTATCGCAACAATGCGACTTTTTACACTAATTGATTTTACATAAAGGAAACAAATCGCAGAACCCTGAAGCTCATTCTGGTTGACATGTATCAAGAAAGGGGCGATTTCGCCCCTGAAAATGTGACCTAGTGTGCGATTTTTCGCCGACGAGAAGCGTAAAGCGAGAAGAAAATAGAACAGGTTGCGCAGAAGGCAATAGAGATCAGCATTGGCCAGGCGGTGGTAAACGTCGCCATCGACAGCAGCGCGCCAATGATCGCCCCGATACCAAAACGAAACGTTCCGGCCAGTGACGAAGCGGTGCCGGCCATATGCGGAAACTCATCGAGGATCACCGCCATGGCGTTAGACGACACCATCGATACGCAGCCGACAAAGGCCGCCACGCCGATCACCAGCGACCAGAAGCCGACGTCCAGCAGCGCGCAAACCACCATCCATACCGCCATGGCAAACTGGATCCACAGCCCGGCCCGGAACATGCGCAACGCCCCCACCCGCCGCACAAACCGGCTGTTGAACATGGTCATCAGGAACAGGAAAACAATGTTCAGCGCAAAATAGTAACCAAAGTGCTGAGGCGCAACGTGGTTAATATTGATATAGACGAAAGGCCCGGCACTGAGGAAAGAGAACATGCCGGCGAAGCTAAAGCCGCTCGCCAGCATATAGCTCAGCACCCGCTTGTGACGGAACAGGGTGGCAAAATTACCCAGCGTGGTGCGCAGATGGAACGGCTGACGCCTGTCAGCTGGCAGCGTTTCGCGGATAAACAGGCCGATCATCAGCGAGGCCAGCAGGGCCACCAGCGCGAGGATCCAGAAGATGGCATGCCAGCTAAACCAGACCAGCACCGCCCCGCCGACCATCGGCGCCACCAGCGGCGCAATGGTCGTCACCAGCATGACAAACGACATCATCCGTGAAAACTCGTCTTTCGGATAGATATCGCGCATAAGGGCGTTGATCACCACGCTGGCGGCCGCGGCCGCCAGACCGTGGAAGAAACGCATGACAATGAGCATATCGATGGTCTGCGAAAGGGCGCAGGCCACCGCCGCCGCGGCGAACACCAGCGTCCCGCCGAGGATCACCGGTTTGCGACCAAGGCTGTCTGCCATCGGCCCGTACAGCAGCTGACCCAGCGCAAAGCCCAGGATGTAGGTGCTGAGCGTCATCTGCGCGCTGCCGTCCGGGACGTTGTACTGGGCGGCGATCACCGGCAGCGCCGGAAGATACATATCGATCGACAGCGGCATCAGCATGGCCAGCAGGCCGAGGATAAACACAATTCCCAGAGAAGAATTCTGCTTCACTGTCACGTTTTACTCCGTGCCTGCGGGGCGCCTACGCTGGCGATTTCCGTTTCCGTCAGCGGACGATATTCACCCGGCGCCAGCGCGTCATCCAGCAGGATATCGCCGATGCGCTCCCGGTGCAGGCCAACCACATGGTTGCCCACGGCGGCGAACATGCGTTTCACCTGATGGTAGCGCCCTTCGCTGATGGTCAGGCGCACTTCGGTCGGGGTGATCACTTCCAGCACTGCCGGCTTAGTGAGATCTTTTTCATTGTGCAACTGGACGCCTTTGGCAAACAGCTCTGCGGTCCCTTCCGCCAGCGGGCTTTCCAGCTCCACCAGATAGGTTTTTTCACAATGGTGGCGCGGCGAGGTAATGCGGTGCGACCACTGGCCGTCATCGGTCATCAGCACCAGCCCGGTGGTGTCGATATCCAGGCGCCCGGCGGCGTGCAGCTTGTGCGCCACCGGCTCATCGAGAAAATAAAGGATAGTAGGATGATCGGGATCGTCGGTGGAACAGACGTAACCCTGCGGCTTGTTCAGCATAAAATAACGGGGGCCGTTCTGCTGGGTCAGCGTATTGCCATCATATTCCACCTCGTGCTCTGGCTGGAGCTTAAAAGAGGCATCTTTCACAATGTCGCCGTCCACGGTAACACGGCTGCCGCGGATTTCACGCCCGGCAATAGCCCGGCTGACGCCAAGCTGCTGAGCGATAAACTTATCAAGTCGCATGAATTTTTTTAGCCTGTAATAGTGCTGGAGCGGGCAACTCGCCCGAAAAAGAAGAATTTCACTGGCTAGTATAACGGGCTCTTAACACCACTCAAGGGAAAAGATTCATGGCATACTATTCGCGAGTTAATTAGCCCCGTGAATTCATGACTTTTACATTACGCCCCTACCAACAAGAAGCCGTCGATGCCACCCTCGCCTGGTTTCGTCGCCATACCGAGCCGGCGACCATTGTCCTGCCCACCGGCGCGGGCAAAAGCCTGGTGATTGCCGAGCTTGCCCGGCTGGCCCGCGGCCGCGTGCTGGTGCTGGCCCACGTCAAAGAGCTGGTGGCGCAGAACCATGCGAAATACTGCGCCCTTGGCCTCGAGGCGGATATCTTTGCCGCTGGTCTGCAGCGTAAAGAAAGCCACGGCAAAGTGGTGTTCGGCAGCGTGCAGTCGGTGGCGCGCAACCTCGATCAGTTTCACAGTGAATTTTCGCTGCTCATCGTCGATGAATGCCACCGTATCAGCGATGACGACGACAGCCAGTATCAACAGATCATAAGCCACCTGCGGCAGGTGAATCCTCAGCTCCGGCTGCTCGGCCTGACGGCCACCCCGTTCCGCCTCGGCAAGGGTTGGATCTATCAGTTTCACTACCACGGCATGGTACGTGGCGATGAGAAAGCACTGTTTCGCGACTGCATCTATGAGCTGCCGCTGCGCTATATGATTAAGCACGGCTACCTGACGCCACCGGAACGCCTTGATATGCCGGTGGTGCAGTACGATTTCAGCCGTCTGCAGGCGCAAAGCAACGGCCTGTTCAGCGAAGCCGATCTTAACCACGAACTGAAAAAACAGCAGCGCATAACACCGCATATCGTCAGCCAGATCGTGGAGTTCGCCGAAAGCCGTAAAGGGGTGATGATCTTCGCCGCCACCGTGGAACACGCCCGGGAAGTGACCGGTCTGCTGCCGGCGGCGCAAGCCGCGCTGATCACCGGGGAAACGCCTGGACCAGAGCGGGATCGCATTATCGAGGCGTTTAAAGCGCAGGAGTATCGCTATCTGGTGAACGTCGCGGTGTTGACCACCGGCTTCGACGCCCCGCACGTTGACCTGATCGCCATCCTCCGCCCCACCGAGTCGGTGAGTCTTTACCAACAGATCGTTGGCCGCGGCCTGCGCCTGGCGCCGGGCAAAACCGACTGCCTGATCCTCGACTACGCCGGCAACCCGCATGACCTGTACGCCCCGGAAGTGGGGACGCCGAAGGGGAAAAGCGACAACGTACCGGTGCAGGTCTTCTGCCCGGCCTGCGGTTTCGCCAACACCTTCTGGGGCAAAACCACCGCCGACGGCACCTTGATTGAGCATTTTGGCCGCCGCTGCCAGGGCTGGTTTGAAGATGATGACGGCCACCGCGAACAGTGCGACTTCCGCTTTCGCTTCAAAAACTGCCCGCAGTGCAACGCGGAAAACGATATCGCCGCCCGCCGCTGCCGCGAGTGCGACACGATTTTGGTCGACCCGGACGATATGCTGAAGGCGGCGCTGAAGCTAAAGGACGCGCTGGTGCTGCGCTGCAGCGGCATGGCTATGCAGCACGGTAGCGACGAGAAAGGCCCGTGGCTGAAAATCACCTACTATGATGAGGACGGCGCCGACGTGAGTGAGCGCTTCCGTCTGCAAACGCCCGCCCAGCGTACCGCCTTTGAGCAGTTGTTTATCCGCCCGCATACCCGTACGCCGGGCGTGCCGTTACGCTGGATAACCCCGGCGGATATCATTGCCCAGCAGGCGCTGCTGCGCCATCCTGACTTTGTCGTCGCCCGAATGAAGGGGCAATACTGGCAGGTGCGGGAAAAAGTTTTCGATTATCAGGGCCGTTTCCGTCGCGCCAATGAGCTGCGTTAATCCGCCAAAAACTGAGGTTTTGATTGCCGCTGTGCCGAATGGCGGCTATAATGCCGCCCGCTTTTGCATTCGCAAAGCAGATAATCTGCCTGCAGCTGGGTCGCCTGTTGCAGGCTTTATATATAGAGAGACATCAATGTTTACTATCAACGCAGAAGTACGTAAAGAGCAGGGTAAGGGTGCGAGCCGCCGCCTGCGCGCAGCTAACAAGTTCCCGGCAATCATCTACGGTGGCGAAGCTGCTCCGGTTGCTATCGAACTGGATCACGACAAACTGTGGAACATGCAGGATAAAGCTGAATTTTACGGCGAAGTTGTGACCCTCGTTATCGATGGCAAAGAAGAGAAAGTTAAAGTTCAGGCTGTTCAGCGTCACGCGTTCAAGCCGAAACTGACCCACATCGACTTCGTTCGCGCGTAATCGCCGATAGCAAGTTGTATGGCAAACGCCCTGGTGTCTTCTGACCCGGGGCGTTTTGTTATCGGCGCCGCCAAAGTTCCGGCGCCTCGTCCACGAGGTCGCTCAGCATCCGGTGCTTATTCATGCCGGGCAGCCAGAGCATCACCATGGTCACGTTCAGTCCCTGACTGCCGACCTCAGTAGCTATTTCAGCAACCCCCTGCCACTCGCCTGGCCGTAAATGTTCCGGTAAAAACCCCCAGCCCATCCCCTGCTCCATCGCATGGCGCAGCAGCGCGATTTCATTCATATACAGCGTATGGCCGGATATCTGTAGCCGGCGGGCGATCTGATCGTCACTGCGCCGGTGCATCACCAGCTGTGGCGTTAGCGATAAATTCAGCAATGTCAGCGGCCGTGCGGCGTCAGTAAACAATCCTTGCGCGGCGTAAAAACGTAAATCAACGGTGCCCAGCGCCCGCCACTCCATTTCGCTGCCCAGCGTACGATTATTAGCCTGGCAAATGGCCATATCCGCGATGCCCTCGCTCAGCGCCTGCTCGGCTTCGCGCCGCGAGGCGCTCCAGCAGCTTAAACGGATCTGCCGCCGGGCAAGCGTATCAGCCAGCAAACAGAGAAATTCACGCGGCACGAAGGGATCGTACACCAGACGTAACGCCTGCCAGGCCGTTTGCGGCAGCGTTTGCGCAAAAGACTCGAAAGCCTGCGCCTGACGCAACAGCAGGTGTGCCTGGCGAAAAAGCTGCTCGCCTTCGGCGGTTAGCGTCAGGCTACGCCCTTCACGGCTGAACAGCCGGTAGCCCAGCGCATCTTCCAGATAGTCCAGCAGATCGCGAAGCGTGGTCCGGTCTTTAGCTAAACGAATGGCCGCCTGCGACAGGCTGCCAGTTTCGGCGATGGTGGCGAAGGCCTCAATCTGTGCGAAAGAATACTGCAGGGTTTTCATCCCTCTCTCCCTTGCGGGGGAAAATCCCCCCTATGCTGATTTTAGCCTTCGCGAGCCGATTTATATACTGCGCAGCGAATCTATGGCAAACGAGGAAATAAAAATGATAAAAAAACCACTGGCTCTGGTGTTAATTTTGGCGGCGCTGCCGGCGGCGGCGATGGCGCAAAACTGCGGCGACCTGACGCTGGATGTCTGCCCCACCCCTTACGACCAAACGCTACCCGCGGCCAAAGACATGCTCACCTGGGATCAGGCGTCACGCGTCGTTGGCTTTCGTAACGACTATCGCAATTATGCCGGAGACGTCTTCCGCCACGGCGCAGCGGTCCCGCTGGAGCGTGCTGAAAAGCCACTGACCCACGCCAGCTATACCCTCAACGGCCACACCTGGACGCTACAGGATTACCTGAAGCGCGAGAACGTCAGCGGCATGCTGGTGCTGAAAGATGGCAAAGTCGCCTGGAAATACCTTGGCAACGGCAACACCGATACCACGCTGTGGACCTCTCGCTCGGTGGGGAAATCGGTGGTTTCGACGCTGGTGGGCATCGCCATTCAGCAGGGGAAAATCCACTCCCTCGATGACCTGATTACCGTTTATGAACCCGAACTAAAAGGCACCGCCTGGGACGGTGTAACGCTCAGGCAGCTCATTCAACATACCAGCGGCGTGGACTGGAATGAAGATTACACCAATCCGCAGTCGCACTTTGCCCGCCTGACCCAGTGTGAAGCGCAGCCCGGCGCCTATGATTGCGTACGTAAAATTGTGTCGACGCTGTCGCGTAAACACCCGGCAGGCGAGCAGTGGTCCTACTCTTCCGGCGGCGCCTGGTTGCTGGGCGATGTGCTGGAACGCGCGACCGGTATGTCGCTGGCCGCCTGGCTTGAGCAGTCGCTGTGGCAGCCTGCGGGTATGGCCCACGATGGCGTATGGCATGCTTATCAGCAAGGGAAGCATGATGTTGGCGCCCACGGCTTTAACGCCACCCTCGAAGACTGGGGCCGCTTTGGCGAGTTTGTCGCCCGCGATGGTCGGTTAAGCAACGGCAAACAGCTGGTGCCCGCTGGCTGGTTCGACCAGGCCGCAAGCTGGACAAAAGCGCTAAACTCGGTTTCAGCAGCGCATCCGCAAGGTATCTACGGCTATCAGTGGTGGAACAACGCCATTCCGGCCAATGCGCAACACGTACAGCCGACGCCGCAGGAAGGACTGCAGGGCTCGCTGTGGGCGCTGGGGATCTATGGCCAGGTGATCATGGTGAACCGCGCGGAACATCTGGTGATCGTCCAGTGGTCGACCTGGCCGCAGGCGGAACCGTCCTTCAACGCCCAGCCGCTGGAAGCGGCGCTGATGTACAGCGCCATTGCCCGCGAATTGCGCTAATCTCCCCTGCTCCTTGCCGCTTAGCCGGCGAGGAGCGTATCGGCATTCAGCGCCAGATGCTGCAACAGCATTATCGTTTTCGCATCCATGATCTCGCCATCGCGAATAGCCTGCAGCGCCCGCGCCAGCGGCCACTCCAGCACTTCAATATCCTCACCTTCTGCCGCCAACCCGCCGCCGTCGCCCCGACGGTCATCGGCCTGATATTCCGCGATAAAAAAGTAGAGCTTCTCGGTCACGGAGCCTGGACTCATAAAGACAGTGAAGACGGGTTCGACACGCGTCACGCGAAAGCCGGTCTCCTCTTCCGCTTCGGCAACGATCCGCGCCTCCGGCGAGGCGTTATCCAGCAGCCCGGCGGCAGCCTCAATCAGATACCCATCGTGACCGTGGGTAAATACCGGAAATCGGAACTGGCGCGTCAGGACCACCGTCCGCTTCTCACGGTTATAGAGTAAAATGACCGCGCCGTTGCCGCGGTCATAGGCTTCCCGGCTCTGCTCCTGCCAGCGGCCGTCCCGGCGCAGCAGTTCAAAAGTATATTTTTTCAGGGTGTACCAATTGTCAGAGAGCAGCGTCTCGCGAACGTGGCGGACGTGCGGTGCGTGAGTTTGCATGTTATATCCCCTTTGAGATGACAGCCGGCACCATAACATGCATAATCAGGCACAAACAAGATCATTCGTGTAGGAAAAATCATGCTCGCCAGTCAGAGAAAACAGCAGATCCTCCAGATCCTCACCGAGGAAAAACAGGTGATGTCCGGGGAGCTAAGCCAGCGGTTCAACGTCTCCGAGGACTCCATTCGCCGCGATCTGCGCGAGCTGGCGGCGGAAGGAAAACTGCAGCGGGTCCACGGCGGCGCACTGCCGGTTTCTGCCGCTATTGCGCCTATTGAAACGCGCAAAAGCGTGCAGATCGCCTCCAAGCAGGCTGTCGCCCGCGCCGCCGCCGCGCTGATCCAGCCAGGACAGGTGGTGATTGTCGATGGCGGCACCACCACTGCGGCAATGATCGGCTTTTTACCTGCGGAACTGAACTGTACGGTGGTCACCCACAGCCCCGGCATCGCCGTGGCGCTGGTGGACCACTCGCGAATCGAGGTGATCCTGCTCGGGGGCAAAGTGTTTAAACATTCGGTCGTCGCTGTGGGCGCCGAGACGCTGGCGGGTATGGCGCGGATCAATGCCGATCTGTTCTTTATGGGGGTGACCGGCATCCACCCACGGGCAGGTTTCACTACCGGTGATTATGAAGAAGCGGGCATCAAACGCGCACTGGCGGCCAGAGCGGCGGAAACCGTGGTGATGGCGTCCCGGGAGAAGCTCAACGCCGCGTCAGCCTTTGCCATCGGCGAACTGAACCTCGCCAGTACGCTTATCGTCGACGGTGAACCCGACGCCGCGCTGCGCCAGCAGCTGGTGCAGTGCGGCGTGGAGATCATCCCCGTTCAGCGATAGCGCCGACAGGGCATGGGGTTTAATTGCCGCCGGACGTCCGGCGCTGCAGCTGGTCGCGCAGGTTCGGCGGGGTGCCCTTAATGGTCAGGGTATCGGTGGCGGGATCCCAGAATACGCGTTCACCTAACAGCATGGCGTCGAAGTTAATGGTCAATCCGCCGCCGCTGCCGGCAAACTTGGTCAGCTGGCGTAAGGTGCTGCGATCCGCCGGGAAGCTCTCTTCCAGCTCATAGCCCTGCGCGGCAGTGAATTCCTGGAAGCTCTTTTCGCTGACGCCGGCGAGCTCTTTGGACAGCGACTCCAGCTCAATCTCTTCCCCGGCCTGCAGCTGTTCGTTACAGTACGCGTAGACCTGCTGACGCACATTCTGTCGCTCGGATTTATCAAGCTGAGCATCGGCGGCGAAGTCATCCACCGCCTGCAGCAGGCCGCGGTTCTGCGCTTTGGCGTTAAGCCCTTCGCTGGCGCCGAGGAAATCCATAAAGAAATCGGCCACTTTGCGCCCTACCCGCCCTTTCAGGAAGGTCAGATAGCGGGTCGACTCCGGGTTGGTTTCCCACTCGGTTAAATCGATGCGCGCGACGATATCAGCATGGTTAATATCCAGGTAATGGGTCGAGCGGATATCCAGCTCTTCGTTGACGCGCATACTGCTCAGGTTATTGAGCACCGCCACCAGCAGATACTCGACCGCCAGGTAACGATACTGGCAGAACAGGACAATGCCCCCTTCAGCGAACGGATATTTCGCCAGTTCATCGCGCAGACGACCAGTCGCCGCGCGGCTGAACGCCAGAAACTCTTCTTCCCCCTGACGCTGCAGACGCAGCGCCTGCGCCAGTTCACTCTCTTCATTGAACAGGCCATAGGCTTTGCTTTTGGCGCTATAGACCCGGTGCAGTTCAGCCATCATCTCGACGACCGTCGCATTCGGCTCCAGCAGTGACTCGCGCAGCACCAGCTCCAGATTTTGTTCATCACGTTTGATTAACTGATGCAGGGCAATCTGGTCGATATCCAGACTCATGTTAAACTCTCCTTTTAGACCGGGCGGTATTCAACCACCGCCGGGTTGCCGACGCAACTGGCGCCACACATTTCGACGTTGTTACCGACGATCGGTGCGCTTTTGCGTCGCGGCGAAAAAATGCGGAAAAAAAGCTGCTGCTACGGTAATATGTTGCCCTTTCACGAACAAACAGATTTTGAGTTTATGCCGCAAATTTCCCGCTATAGCGATCAACAGGTCGAACAGTTGCTCAGCGAGCTAACGAACGTCCTGGAATCACACAAAGCCCCGGTTGACCTTTCACTAATGGTGTTAGGCAATATGGTGACCAACCTGATCAACAGTAGCGTCGCGCCGGCGCAGCGTCAGGCCATCGCCCGTTCTTTCGCGCAGGCTTTGCAGTCTTCCATTAACGACGATCCGGCGCATTAAGGATAACAGCAACAGTATATGGTGACTCTACGTCAGCCCTACCGAGAAAAAGTCTCCCAGATGGTCAGCTGGGGGCACTGGTTCGCCCTGTTCAACATGTTGTTGGCCATGGTGCTCGGCAGCCGCTATCTTTTTGTCGCCGACTGGCCGACGACGCTTGCCGGACGGCTTTTTTCGTACGTCAGTCTCGTCGGACACTTCAGCTTCCTGGTGTTTACCAGCTATGTGCTGATCCTCTTCCCGTTGACCTTTATCGTGGTCTCGCAGCGCCTGATGCGCTTCCTGTCGGTGATCCTTGCCACCGCCGGGATGACGCTGCTGCTGATAGATAGCGAGGTCTTCACCCGCTTCCATCTTCACTTAAACCCGGTCGTCTGGGAGCTGGTCATCAACCCTGACCAGAATGAGATGGCGCGCGACTGGCAGCTGATGTTTATCAGCGTCCCGGTCATCTTTTTGATTGAAATGCTCTTCGCCACCTGGAGCTGGCAGAAACTACGCAGCCTGACGCGCCGCCGTCATTACGCCCGCCCGGTCGCCTGGTTCTTCTTTCTGTCGTTTATCAGCAGCCACCTGGTCTATATCTGGGCGGATGCCAACTTCTATCGCCCGATCACGATGCAGCGGGCGAATCTGCCGCTCTCTTATCCGATGACCGCCCGCCGTTTCCTCGAGAAACATGGCCTGCTCGACGCCCAGGATTATCAGCGTCGTCTGGTGGAGCAAGGGGCGCCGGAGGCGGTATCGGTCCAGTATCCGCTCAGCAACCTGCGCTACCGTGATCTCGGCGCGGGCTACAACGTGCTGCTGATCACCGTCGACAACCTGAACTATTCGCGGTTTGAAAAGACCATGCCGGCGCTGGCGGCGTTCGCCAAAGAGAACGTCAATTTTACCCAGCATATGAGTTCGGGTAATACCGCCGACAGCGGCCTGTTTGGCCTGTTCTACGGTATTTCACCAGGCTATATGGACGGTGTCCTCTCGGCGCGTATTCCCGCCGCGTTGATCACCGCCCTCAACCAGCAGGGCTACCAGCTGGGCCTGTTCTCCTCCGATGGGTTTAGCAGCCCGCTCTATCGCCAGGCGCTGCTCTCCGACTTCTCGCTACCGAGCGCGAAGACTCAGAGCGACGAGCAGACGGCCAATCAGTGGATCGGCTGGCTGGACCGTTACGCGCAGGATGAGAATCGCTGGTTCTCGTGGATCTCGCTCAACGGCACCACCCTCGACGACACGCAGCAACAGGGCTTTGTCCGCCGTTACAGCAAGGCGGCAGGTGATGTTGACGCCCAAATTGATCGGGTGCTGACCGCGCTACGCGCAGCCGGCAAGCTCGACAACACGGTGGTGATTATCACTGGCGGCCACGGCAAGCCGCTTAACGTCAAACACGACTCGTTCGACTGGTCGCGCGAGCAGTTGCAGGTGCCGCTGGTTATTCACTGGCCGGGCACGCCGGCGCAGGAAATTGCCACGCTGACCGATAACAAAGATGTAATGACCACGCTGATGCAGCGCCTGCTCCACGTTTCGACGCCAGCCAATGAGTACTCGCAGGGTGAAGATCTGTTCAGCGCCGCACGACGTCGGAACTGGGTCACCGCGGCCAACGGCGATACGCTGGCCATTACCACCCCGACCATCACCGTGGTCCTCAACCATAACGGCACCTATACCACCTGGAGCCGCGACGGCGAGAAAATTAAAGATCAGAAACCGCAGCTCAGCCTGTTGCTGCAGGTCCTGACTGACGAAAAACGCTTTATCGCTAACTGATTGATTAATTATGAATCAATCGCGCGCGACCCGCTTGCATTCGCTCGGGGAACGGGTAATATTGTTCCCCACGCGTCGGCACGTAGCGCAGCCTGGTAGCGCACCGTCATGGGGTGTCGGGGGTCGGAGGTTCAAATCCTCTCGTGCCGACCAAATCATTCACCGGTAAGTTTTGTTAACGACCGGTAACCCTACAGAAACCCGCACTCTCTCCGAGTTTGCGGGTTTTTTGTTGCCTGTTTTCCGTCGAATTTAAACGGGATCTTCAGGCATATTCCCCCTGGCATGTCGAATGACCAATGCCTGAACTTGTCCTGCTCCCCGTGGATTAATAGACGACGTTAGCGATCCGGCTGGGCGACCGTTCTCATGCAGCCTTAAGCCGTGCCTTTAAGCGCATCGCCGGAAAAGCGCCGGGTGCTGCACGGCCAGTGGCGGGAAGAAGGGGTTTAGCGCTGTCCCAGTTCACGGGTACGCCTGACCGCCGCCAGTACGCTGCGCTGAAGGCCTGCGGCAAAGTCACTGTTGTTCAGCTCATACAGAGCGTGGATCCCGACTCCCGCCGGTGAATTATTGATATCCAGAAGCTGACGCGGATGCTTCTGGCTTTGGCGCAGCATCTCGACCGCGCCGAGGAGGTTCTCCAGCACCACCTCCGTCGCCTGAGGCCGCGACAGCCCCGCCAGTACGCCGGCATCGGTAAGGGACTCAATAAAGTAGTAAATATAGTTAGGCCCCGCGACGCCAAAACCGGTAAAGACATCGATCAACCGCTCTGGCAGATACAGCACTTTGCCAAAACCGCGCAGAAACGGCTCGATCTCAGCCGCGCTGGCGTGGGCGTTTAAGGTTACGCCGCTATAGCCAAATCCGGTATCGGTCAGGGTATTGGGGATCGTCCTGGCAATCGGCGTTGTCTCACCAAACAGGGAGGCCAGCTTTTCCAGGGTCACTCCCGCGATCAGAGAAACCACCGTCGTCGAGCCGTTTAGCTGGGCGCGCACGCGGCTCGCCACCGCCGCCAGATCGTCCTGCGGACGGATCCCCAGCACCAGCAAAGAGGCCTCCCTTAAGCCACCGTCGCCCGACAACCGATAGCGGGAGTGCAAAGCCTCGATTCGCGCGCTGTCGATATCCTCCAGCGAGATCGCGTCCGCCCGCAGCGTACCGTTGCTTAATGACGCGCGAATAATCGCCTCCGTCATCTGTCCGGCACCAATAAAATGGACCTTTGCCATAGTTTTACTCCTTATTCAAAACGCTATTCGTCGTGACCAACACCGAAGCGCCGGCCTTGTCGCGCCGGGTCGGCAACGCGAATCCCCGTTCCGTCAGTGGGATAAATCCGTCCGTCAACGTCGCCGTCAACCGTGGTGAGCTTTTGCCCGCTCAGTGCCTGCATCGCCGCTTCTGGCTGATTAATAAACTGGTTGCGTGGCCCCCACTTAAGGTTGCCATTCCGCCTCATGCGACTCTGACTGATAAAAACGCAGCCGACAGGCGGCATCACCGCGAGCCAGCGCGGTCTGCACCTCTAAACGCAGCCCCGGAAACGCGTCGGTTAACGCATGATCGCCTTCCATGCAGATATCGCATAGCGTCTCAATTTCGCTGGCGCCCCGCCCCTGCTGCCGCCAGCAGTTAACGTAAGGACAGTAGTGAAACAGGACGATAAATTCAGCCCGGCTGGCGCTAACGGGCTCCATCTCATAAACCTGAGATTCCAGACCGCGGGTAAACAGCCCGGCAAACTCCTGCAAATCCTGGCGATCGCGCATTTGCGCACGCAGCTTATGCCCGATATCGCGGCCATAGTGACGTATGGCTTCACGCGCAAAATCATCCGCGATATGACGTTGTCGGCTTTCGTCCAACAGGTAACCGATGGTAGCCGCGCGTTTTTCAGTAATGGCGCGCAGCGCCAGGGTCACCTCATCGTTTAAGGTGGCGGCGTTATGCGCCGGCTCCGAGCTTATTTGCGTCATGCGTTTATTCCCAGTCGGTATTCACTTTCACGTCGCTGGCGCCCGGCAGGGCATACACATCTTCGGCGTACCATTTCCGTGAGAGCTCAGCGAGCGTGCCGTCTTTTTTCAGGGCAACCAACTGCGCATCAATCGCTTTGATCAACTGCGGGTCGGTATTTTTTTTATACAAATAGACGTTAGGAAACAGGCCGACGGAATCCGAAG